>ERZ773111.81-NODE-81-length-73566-cov-5.841194_pt1 | contig 73566 bp, 82 predicted proteins | sample MGYA00580567_ERZ773111 | MGnify/ENA primary metagenome ERZ773111 (study PRJEB29015, sample SAMEA2737875) | human gut metagenome | biome: human gut; feature: human-associated habitat; material: faeces | place: China | collected 2012 ...
TTAATTATATCAACTCTATTTTGCATTGTCAATTAAAAATAAGCAAAAAAATAAGTCTATCAGAGCTTTTACACTCTGATAGACTGATATATTAATTAATAATCGCATATCACGCAGGGTATAAATTTATACCCTGCGTGATATATTTTAAGTTTTATGACAAAAACAAATCAATTTCTGAATTGCGTCATCAGGAATAATTTGTTTTTGTTTTCGAGTAATACAGGCTGTACACCACCAGCATAAATTACTTTAATGTTATTATCACTATCAACTGAACCGATTATTTCTCGCAGATTTTTAAGGTTAAGACACATTTTGTATTCCTCATTACTTGTGTTATCAATAATGTCAATTACCTGTTCACAAGCAGTATTTGTATCTGTATTTGCAAGTGTGAGTGTGCTATTATTTACTATGCACATAATTTTATTTTCGGTAGTCAAAGAAAGTAAAGCAATTCGGCTAAGAGCAGTTTTTAAGTTATCCTGCTCAATTATAAATGAATTGCACGAATTACTGGCTTTAGTTGATTCAGCGATAGTCACAAATGGTTTGATGTCACTACACTCTATTAGCATTGATGATAATTCAAAATCGTCTTGTGTAAGCACAATAGCTCTTTTATTGTGTGCGAAATTTACTTCAATGTTGTTCACACAATCAAATATTGACAAATATCCGATGTGCGAAATAGGAAATGTAATTTCACAATTCTCTAACGAACTATTTGGTACTGGCATATCAACAATAGCTAATTTTTTTCCGTCAGTTGCAACATATCCTTTATTTGAAATGTGTACACATTTAACTCTGCTGTCAAACGAGTTGCCGTCACCAGCAACAGAGGCACATTTGATACCGTCAATAAAATCTGCTGAATTAATTGATAAGAGAAAATCCTCTTTCTCAATTTTTTTAGGATATGTATTTACATCAAACAAAGAAAACTTTGCTCTGTTTCTTCCACTCTTAACAGTAAGAACGGAATTATTAACAAGTAATTCCAATTTACTGTTGAAAGGGAAGGAGCTGATATATTCAGCAGCCTTTGTCGGAATAACAATAGGCTCTGAAATATCGTTTTGCTCAAGTGTATATGCCACTTGACCTTCAAGGTTTGCAGCATACATAACTGAGTTTGAAATATAAACACCTTCAATAATAGCTTTTTTACGAACTATATTAAGTGCAATTTTGAAAAACTTTAATAAATCTTTAGTAATAATCATAGTTAATCTCCTTAATTATAAATTTTTTAGTATTTGTTCTTTTAATGCTTTTGCAAAAGCTTTTGGCACTTTGCTCAAATCTTCGTAGCAAATAAAGCTTTTGCCGTATATGCTTTTAAGAGATTGTGCGTCAGAACCAAAACCAAATGCAATTACCGCTGTACCTTCACGCTTAATCTGTCGTGTAAGTACACGAAGATCATTATTAGCAGCTTCACCGTAGTAGTTATATCCAGCAGGCATACCGTCAGAGATAATGATGAGAAGTTTGTGCTTTTCTATTCTCTTTTTTAATCTTTTATAGCAGTACCTAATGGCGTAACCATCACGATTACTCCAACGGTCCGTCATCGAAACAAGGCGATATTTATCATTTCCGTCCTTACTGTCAAAAGTACAGTATGGATATAATTCTACTGTATTGTCCTCGGTATCTCCGATAATTTCAATCGGAATATTTAACTCGTCCGAAACCATCTTCATAAGAATACAGCTCACTTTTGCAGTATTAATTCTATCACCATACATAGAGCCGCTTTCATCGACTCTTATAGATATAGCCATATCAATGATTTTTTTAGGGCTTTTCCTATCTTCCCAGACTTTGTAATCTGGTCGATATAGCTTATTTGTAGTGAGTTTTTTACCGACAATGCGATTTTTTCTTGTTTCAGTCAGGTTTTCATCTTTGATTACTCGCTGAACTTCCTTAACCATTGCATTGGCAATAGGCTTAATATTATTAGCAATATGCTCATAATATTTTTTATTGCTTGCAGGGATTGAACGGATTCTTTTGATAGTAGCTCCGTATGAACAGTCAGCAATTCCATAGTCACCTTTTATATCATCGTTCATTTCTTGTTGAATACTGTTTTCGTTTTCTTCAACGGCTTTCGTATGAGCAAGTCCGTTAAGAATACCGCTAAAATCAGTATCTTCTTCAATAGAATAATCATTTGTAACTATTGAGCCTGCCTGAGAAGAACCATTGCAAAGACATTCTGTAAGTGCTTTTCTGAGAGCTTCGTGTTCTTTTTCACTAAGTCCAGAATTATCATTACCAGATTTATCATTCTTTTGTAATGCTGATGGTTTAGCAATAGAAGAAGTGTCCTGTGTTTCCTCTGTTTGTCCCTGTAAACCACTCATTATCTGATTTACTTCATTTTCTACTTCTTTTTCCTGTTCGGTAGAAAGATTAGATGACGGTGCGGAACTATTTGAGGAATCAGAACTATCTGAATTATCTCCATCATTATTACTCGAATCATCAGAGTTATCTTCGGAGTTTGAATCATCATACTTATCTTTTAACTCTTGTATATCATCTTCTATGTAGTTCCAAAGATGACATATGATTAAATTGCAAGCCAAAATACGCTTTTCGGGGCTTGCCATAATCATTGGAGCAATCTCTGATATAAGAAAATTCACAGTTGCAGAGTATTCTTCCTCAGCCTCTGCTGTGCCGTAATATACGGATTTTGCTTTAAGCTGAGAAATAAGAGCATTTACATAAATTATTGGTTTGCTGAGTCCATTTTCTTCCATCTCCGCAATCGAAGGCGACTCCTCATAAATAAGTGCGTTACCAACGGCAATACCTTTTCGATAATTACCTTCAAATTTTGATGATTGCTTGGCATTTACATAAATATCTTCGATAAGATTATTAATATTATGAAAATAATTCGATAAATAGATTCTTCCAATTTTTTCGTTGGCAAGCATTTCATCATATTTATCATAATTTTCAAGTTCGTCATCATAATCATACAAATCATCACCAAGAGGAATATATCCATCTTTTATAGCTTTGTTAGCTTCCATATATTTATCAAAGTCGGTCCATAGTATGTGACCTTCCTCGTGTGCTAAAAGCCCTATGGTATATAAATTATAGAGTGGGTATGATTTTTTTAAGCGTTCAGCAAATTTGCAGCCAATGTTAATATAAACGGTTTCACCGTTTGTATAAGCAGGGCAATCTTTACTTGCGTCATTTTGTATAACAGTTGATAACCTTTTACTTCTTTTGTATCCTGCAATTTTCGCTGTCGTTTCCAACATTGAAAAAAGCGTGTTCTTATACTCAACAGAACCAAACACCTCATCAAAGGTAAGTCCTGCTTTTGCTTTAGCTTCTAAAGCTTTGAATTTATCCATATTAATATCAATCCTTTATTAATTAGTTATAATTGTAAATAATACAAGTGGGCGAGAGGGGATACCTTCTCACCCACAGTTGACAATGAAGCAATTATCCAAGCAAATTGTTAATTACCTCATTCCTTAATTCTTCCATTTCTTCAGCGTGTAACGAACAGCCTGATAAGACGGTATTTTCCGCTGTTTTTCTAAGTATTTTATTGGTATCTACGACTTTGTTGCTGCTATATTTTCTTAGTTCAAACATATATGCAAGAACCCAGTTAGCAAATTCTCTGACACCACAAGTGCCGTTGATACCTTTATCAACAATAGCCTGAGCGAGAGCAAGGACAACGGTTGCCATTTTGTCTAAAGCAGAATTATCATTGCACATTGTCATTGCTGTTACACGCTCAATAAGTTCGTCTTTTGCAGGAGTTTCCACTTTTATACGCTGGTGAAAACGGCTTTTCATTGACGCTTCAAATTCATTGCAATTTGCTTCTTCCACATTGGCACAAAAAACAATGATTGTATTTTCATTGCGTTTTACAATTTCTCCAGTAGGCAGGCTGAAAGACATATGACCGTCCATCAGTTCGTTGAGAGCGATACCAACACCCGAATCACGAACATTTGTAAATTCTTCAACAACTACAACACCACCGTCACGAATACCTTTGATGAACGGCGATTCCTGAAAGTAGTAGCTGATTCCATTGCTGTTTGAATTTTGTGCTGCTTTTGCATTGATGTAGGCAGCATAACATTCTTCTTCTGTGATATTTTCCTTGTACTCACCTGTAAGCTGCTCGTAAGCATATTCAGGTGACATTTCGACTTCTTCTTTAAAGTCTGAAAAATCACAAAGAGTTTGACTATTTGTGTTATTAAGCTTCGGCATAATCTCTCCCTTAAAAGCTGATTCATCTGTATTTGACGAACAGTTAATGTAATAAAATGGGAGTCCCAATGCTGAAGCCAAAGCCATAGCTCCCTGACTTTTACCTGAACCAGCACCACCGAATATCAGATAGTTTTTTGGTTTGAGTTCAGGACTCAAATCAGAGGCGTAATAAAATTCCGTATATTCGGCAAGCTCAGCTACCCAATGCGGAACTTTATATGTATCAGGCATTTTGGGGATAAGTGTAGTATTGTATTCTGCAATCTTGAATTTGCAATACAAATCTTCTGCTGATATATCTTCATTATTCTTTAAAGGAAAATCATCAGAAAAAATAGTAAATTCATCTCCTACAATAACCTGACTCCTTTCTGGGGTGTATGCAGATAAATCCTGCGGTACATCAGGCAAATAGCCAGTTGAGGCGATATATACTGGCATTTTTGGTGTTCCGACCGTGTGATAAACGCAGTCACACATTAGGAACAAAGAAGAAATCAAAGCTGTATCTTTAACTTCGGCGGCTTTTCCTGCTGCAATATCGCAGTAAGCATTTATTATTGCTGATTTTTTCTTATAAATTTGCTTAACTTCTTTTTCACCTTTTCCTACAAGATATTGAAAAAGACAAAGCCAAGCAGCTAAACCAAATTTTGTATCTTTTTTTATAACAGAGTACTTTTTCCAAGTTTTTCTGTCACTGGTAATACCAGCAAATAAAAAAGCCACTTTTGTTTTGCTAAAACAGCACAAATGTATTTGTTGTTTTATATCAATATATTCGGCAAGGATATACTCATCAGTTTCAGCAACAGTTGCTTTCCTGTTTTCAAGAGCAGTCAAATCTGCCGATGACAACGATGTATTTAATATATCATAGCCGTTCACTACCGATAAAATAGCTGCGGTAGCAACAGGCTCATAAAGCCTTGAAAAACCTCTGTCATTATTAATTGACATAAAGGCTGCGTTGGTACTCTGTGTAGTGTTTATACCGTTTATATAATTTTCGGTATCTTCTTTTTTGAATAATAAGTTATTATTTATTGACATAATTTATTTTCTCCTTCATAGTTGTCACCAAACGATGTAAGAGCAATCATTATGCTGTTATCGTTTGACGAGTAATAAATTCGTAATTTATTTAATATCTCTGCAATGGGGATTAAGCCTGTATCTATATGGTAACTAAAACCATTGTCAGTTATTAAATCCCCATTATCAAGAAAAGAAACATACTTAGCTTGACTGTAATAAGCGTCACTCAGTATGTTTATCAATGTAAGCGTTTCAAGGTCTGAATTACTGTTATGCAGTTCTTCTTTGCCTTGATTTAGATGTTGTACTATTTTTTGCGGTTCTTCTTTGCTTTGATTTGAGTGCGGCACTACTTTTAGTGGCTTTTTTAGCAATTTTTGCTTTAGTGCCTTTGTGATTATAATAAAGTTTAATTTTTGCATATCTCTTTTTTCGCCTTCTTTCTTCATAGAAACAATATGTACTCCATAGCATTACCGTTAAGAGGCAAAAGCTTTTAAGCATTGTTACTACTCCTGTATCAGCCGTCATAAACGACAGCAGAAACAATACAACGGAAATAAGCGTTGTAAAAAAGTATTTTTTCATATTTAAAAATCCTTCTGTTCATATAATGAATTTTTCTATTTCTTCACGAGTGATCTCAGGGAAGATTTCATATATTAAATCTATTAAATCCGCATTTCCTTCAAGAGAATTAGCATAATCAATAATTCCTTCTGCCAACTCATAATCGAAATGCGTAGATAAAACACCCTTGAAATTTTCCTTTATCCAAGCTAAAAAAGCTGTCTTATCAATATATCCAAACATTGAAATTTTCTCCCATAAATAAAAGTAAATCAGCGAACAGATATATTCTGCTCGCTGATTTTTGTTAATAATATAACCTTAGAATGGCAAATCGTCATCACTAAGATTCATTTCATCAACTCCAAACTGCTGAGGCTGCTGCTGAGCTGTCTGCTGGACATATTGTGCATACTGCTGAGTAGGAGTAGCCTGTTGTGGGGCATACTGCTGTGTAGGAGCTGCCTGTTGTGAGGCATACTGCTGAGCAGGAGTTGCCGTTCTCTTGTCGCCGGTAAAGTACAGCTGGTCGGCAACGACCTCAAGTACCTGCCTATTAGTACCGTCTTTAGCCTTATATGAGCGACTCTGCAACGAGCCACTCAAACATATTAGCTGCCCTTTATGAAAGTTTTTTGCTGCAAACTCTGCTGTTTTACGCCACATAACAACGGTTATAAAATCAACACCTCGCTGTCCGTTTTTCACATAATTTTGCTCGACAGCAAGGCTCACTGTGCAAGCACTCACTCCGTTAGGTGTAGTTTTGAGTTCTGGATCAGCAGTAAGTCTGCCCATTAATTGTACTGTGTTTAACATAATAAGTTCTCCTTTTCATTAAAAAATTAAAATATAAAGTATTTTATCTTTTTTTCACAAAGGCTACCAAGCCATCATAAGCATATATAAGATATTTGCCGTTAAGTTCTTTAGCAACATCACAACAATCGCAATCGTACTTATAAATATTGCATTTGCCAGCAAGAATAATTCCTGTAAAGCTCATAAGATTTTCTGCTATAAAGTCATCTTCATTCTCAAATACAGCCACTCTCGTAACACCGTCACCGTAACCGTTTGGAATTAAGATTGAAAAATCATCATTTCCAGCCTTGACACTACCCACATCAGAATCAGTTTTAAAACATCGGTTGCCAAAATTCTCTCGAATCTTATACCATTTTTCTTCTCTCATTTTTCTTTCTCCTTCGGATAAAAGCAAAAGAGCCAAGTTGTTATTTACTCGACTCTTTTGCTTAAAAAATTATTTAGTTTTTATAGTGTTAATCTTTGTAGTTATCGTAGTTGTCAATGACTCTTTTGACTTTATCAATATCAGTATTGAAAATACGAGCAATCAGGTCAATTCCTAAGCCTTCATCGTATGAAGCGATAACGCTTTGTTCAGTGACATTTTCAATGCCCTTTTCAATGCCATCTTTAAAGCCTTCTTCAACGCCATCTTCAAAACCATCTTTAAAGCCATCTTTAAAGCCATCATCAAAGCCGCAATTATAAATATCTCTGGCTTTATCTTTTCTGCCTATTACAGACGAAATAAGATTTGCTAAAGCCCTTTTGCTCTTTAAAAAAATCCCCTTGAACACTATATCTGTTTGTGAATTAACAAGGGTTTGTTTGCCTGTCTTTTCAATTTCATTATACATTGTATAATTTTCGTTATTATACTTTTCTGCCATTATAATTCCTTTCTGCCAATATTTTTTGACCTTACTCTCTACAATCAGATAGAAAATTCTATCTATCTAAAGGTTGCCGTCTTTATTCTTATATATAAAAATAAAAAAAGCGATCGGCAAAGAATTTTAAAAAGCTATAACTATTCTGAAAAAACGGCAACAAAAAAGATAAGCATATAAAATACTTATCCTTAAATAGTTACTGTTTAAATCTGCTTGCAAAAAGCAAACAGAAAAACAGACATTATTATATTTTCCAAATTCTTAGCCAATCGCTATTTATCTAAACAAACACATCAGTTAAGATGTGCTTTTCACCGCAAAGAAAAATACTTCTTTGCAAAACAGGCAAGCAATGTATAAACATTGCAGCTACTAAGCGTCCTTAAAAACGGACCAAAAATGCAAGCAATAATTGAATATTGCAGCTACGGCTCAGTCACTTTGATATAACCAAAGCAAATGAAAACCTAAAATAGTTGCTACTGATGGGGAGTTTATTCCCATAGGTGTAAATTTCAAATTGAAATAAAATGCAAACTAAAAAACTTTATGTTTTAATTATATCAACTCTATTTTGCATTGTCAATTAAAATAAGCAAAAAAATAAGGCTACCAGAGATTTTATTCTCTGATAGCCTTATGGTAATTAACGATAATATGTTTTATGAGAGTATATGAGTACCCATTCTTTTAAATTATAATATGGTACTTTGTCATTTGTATAGTCTGATGTTGAATTATCGTACTTAATATCACCGTAGAGGTTATGATATTTAGTGATTTTATTAATTTGGTTTCTACTGACCTTAGCTTTTATTCCTCTTTGAATGTTATAAAATTCAGCCCTATCCCAGTTGTCACCTTGTTTTTTCCAAATAGATAAAATGTCATCTGTAACAGGTTCGTATTGCTGATATGACTTAAATTCTGCAAGTCCGTTTTTGATGATATTAACTTGAGTAATTCGCCCCTCAATATCTCTGAAAATTCTATCAATTTGACAACCACGATAATCAGACTCTTTGAATCGGTAGGTACATACTTTATTTAGATTTCCGTTGCGAGTTGAAAGTGAGTGGCAGTTTTGCCCACAGTCTTTCTGTGATACTATATGACTTGCATTTTTAGGGCAGCCATAATAACACCAATAGTTATGTGTATTAACAAATGAAATAAGCTTGTCGTAAAGTTCGTCAAAATTATCTGGTAATGGCAGGAGAGAAGTATCTTCTGATTCCGTTTGAGATTGCATTTGGTTGTTGGATAATCTTTCAAAGTACATTTTCTTATTGCTAATTCTGTCAAATAGTTTTTCAGAATTTGATGAGCAGAGTTTAATAAAATCTTCTGGTGTGTATTTGCAGTTACTACCAAAGAAATTAAGTCCGTTTTCACTAAGCCAATCAACGCTAATTATTGTTTGATTATCGAATTGAAGAAATAAAAAAAGATCATCAGTAAGCTTTGTGTATTTTTTGAGTGTGGGATTTACTTCCTTCCAAGTGTATAATTCCTTTTCTCCCTTAACTTTAAATAAATTGCCTTCAGTGTAGTCTTTTTGTACATCAAAAAGCCAAATTGTCTTTAATCCCTTATTTTTAAAGAAGATATTTCTTTCGTTAAATTCTTTTTGACTAAGTTTGCCTTCCTGAAATTCAATTATGGTTTTATCGTCTATAAGTACATCGGCTATGTGCTTTGTACCTTCTAAACTAATTATTCTTTCTTGATATTCTTTCCCAAAGCGATTAATATTATCAAATCGCCAGTTTGATGAATCGTACTGCCAAGAATCAAGGCATATGAAGCCTTTAGCGTGTGCATAGTGATGTGCTTTGATTGGACCAATCTTGAGAATAACAGGAGAATTGCAAATAGGGCAAAAGTAATCCAACCCCCTTTTAGCACTTTCAATATGTACTCGTTCACCGTTTTTATCGTTTGCTATATACATCTATTATCACTCCTTTATCAATCAAATGAAATAAAGCCACAAATAATTATTATACTTGTGACTTTATTATATCAAATAGTTGCTTTTTGTGCAATTATATGTAGCTGTTTTTTATGGATTGCATTTTTTACAAGGTTCGTAACCTCTGTTTATAACATCATCACGAGAGCCTGTATATTCTTCTTTATTAGAATCCTTAATTTTAGTTACCGATGAGCAGTTTGGTAAGTGAAATTTTTTTGTGTTAGTATTAAGAATGTATGTACGGCTATCTGAATCTGAGTCCTTTTGTGATGATTGCTCTGAACGATTACTGCTTTCCTCTTTCTTTGATTCTTCTGTAACTTTTACAGTATATTCGCTGTCACCAGTTGCATAATCAATACTTACATCAGGCTGAACATTGTAGCAATATACGCAAAAAGTGATACCATCACCATTATCCTCTACGGATTTTGCTTCTATAAGAACTCCTCTTGCAACAAGCTCATCATTATTAAATACTGGAGTTACTCTGTATAAAGTGTGGTTGTTTGTTTCTTTTACATAGTCGGCTACCATATTTTCAAATGGCAGCATACCATTTACATTAAGATACCTTGTTCCTGTAATAAGGTTTTTTTCGTTTGCGTTTTCGCCTGTAAGCTGATAACCAATAAGATGGCAGCGATTATATAAACACTTGCCGTCAATGCAGTCATACTTTATTGTATGCCAGCCAGTTGGCATTATTTGACCGATCGAGCCTCTTTCTTCAGTAGGCATAATATCTTTACCTACACAGGCATATGCTGTACCACACCTTCCTAATTCGTCTAAATCGGCATAATACTCAAACGATGATGTTGTGTATTCGTCCTCACTGAAATATGGCTCGTTGCCGTTGATTGTTTCATACGGACTACCTGAGTAATCGGGGATTGAAGATAGATTAATGGTAGGGGAAGGGGGAGAAGCTGTTTCTTCTGACTTTGATATTACATCAGTTTTGTCCTGTCTGACCGTACTTGATTTTTCAATTTTAGCGGAAGTATCTGACGCCAATTTTGAAGTATCGGAAACTATCTGAGCAGAGCAACCAACAAGAAAAGCAATTCCTATAATACTTGTTATTAATAAATATTTTCTGTTTGTTTTCATTTTCACCTCTCAATTTTCTTGGTATAATGTTCTTCTGTAATCTCATCGTGAGAATTACCTTTGAATTTCTCGGTAGAAACAAGTTCAAACCTCTGCAAATAATCAAAATCGAATTTTAAATCAGACGGATAATCTCTGTTCCAACGAAAAATAATCAATTCTGAGCAATCATCAAGATTTTCTGGCATAATATTCTCAACAAAAACATAGTCGCTTTCGCCTGCTTTCTTAAAAAAACTATTTGAGATGACTAAGCGTGTTTTATTAATATCTTTCCCTATAAATAGCTCCTGTGTATAATAGCTTACCCAAAGTTTTTTTCCCTGAGTAAGTTCAATAATTTTTTTGGTTACTTTCTTGTCGGAAGATACCCTTCGCTTGTTAAAAATTACGCCATTATTGTTTTCAAGACATACGATTAATTTCATTATTGTTACCTCTTTCTATCTTTGTTTTTTGTATAGAATAAAAGAGAAACAGTAACAAGCTGCTTCTCTTTATATGTGTTATAATTCAAACTATTTGAGAACTTTCTTTTCGTCAATGAGTCCCAATAAGTAATCAGCACTCACATTAAAAAAATTGCAATACTTTTTGATGAACTTAATATAAGGTACAGACAGCGAATGTCTATGATTATTTATTTGTTTTCTGCTTATATTTGTTTTTTCCGATAAAGCAGATATTGTGACGCCGCTGTCTTTAATAAGCTTATCAAGTCTGTCGCCGATTACAGTACTTTCCATTTCGTTATCAAGCATTTTTTCACCTCTATTCATTACATTTTGATTCGGATAATATCTTTTGATATACGGCAGGGAGTGTAGAAGTTATAGCTGCATAAGCTATTTTCCAGATCGGTGCTTTGTGAAAAGCATACATCATTTCATAAAATAACTGTTTTGAACTTAAATCTTTGTAGTCGTCAATATTAAAACCTTCTGTGCAAATTTTATACAATTCAGTATTAATGAGGTAATCGTTTATTTCTTTAACAAGGTTCAAAGTTTTAACTGAAAAAGGTGTTTTATACCATTTTTCTAAACCTTCTGAATCAATATTGGTGGCTTCGAGGGTGATTAAGTCCAAAATCTTGTTTGAAATATCAAATTCTTTATCGTCCATTATACACCGTATGTACATTATTTTTCCTTTCATATGTTATTACATAAATTATTTTAGTTTGATATGTCAATGGTAACTATAATGGCTTTTTTAAACTCATTTTTCATTAATTGTTTTATATAAGAATTTATATCATCAGCATTACCTTTGAATTTATGTTCAAGATCTTCTTCGTTATTGCTTAAATAAGCTTCAAGAAAGTCATCTTTATTATCATACATTTGATTTTTGTAAATAGTGTATTCAGCTATTTCACAATTAATAACAGAACCGATTACACAGCTGCAATTATCGTCACTGTCTTTATATACCATAGGCACGATAGGTAGTGTGGGATTTTCATTAATTAGTTTTGCCAATTTTTCGATAGGTAACATTTTGTATCCGAATCTCCTTTCATATCTGAAAATAATATTATGAACACATTAATTAAAGTAATTTGTTTTAATTCTCCTTATCCTCGAACATACCAATCTTATTTGCTAAAGAAATAATAGATTCCACGATCATTTCTAATTCACAGCCTTTAATATCACACATATGATAGCAGACTTTGACAGTTCTATCCTCGTTATCAATTTTCTCAAAGTTAATAGCAATTCCTTTATTAAAGCTTTCTGAATCACCATTATCATAATTGACAGTAATACTTGTTATATTTCTATTATCCATTTTTATACACCTCACTTTCGCTATTATGATTGTAACATAATTTATAAGTTTGATTTAAAAAGTCAGATTTTAATTGCGTACACTTATCAAAATAAACTTAATTGATTGTCCTCGCTTATATCAACATTGGCGGTACACATAATATTTAAAGATTTATGAGGGCTTTCTTTATAGCATTTTTGAATCCAATATTTCTCTCTTTCAAGAATATTATCTGATTTACTGACTATTTCAATAGTTTCAAAAATATAGTCTTTAATATCAGATATATGAAAACGCTCACTCTTTAAGTGCTGCCCCCAACGAAAAATCGGTGCATTTACAGTCTTGCCGACATAGAACTCACCAGTTGACTTTTTAGTGATTTTATAGATATATCCATTAATCTCATTGTTACTGAACATATCCTTATCAATGTAAAACTCATTGTCATCATTAAGATTAATGGTTTGCTTAATCTTTTCAAAGTATTCCTGCTTACAATGATGTGAGCAGAATCGCTTTGACGCAAAATCAGAAATGTTATATAGCAGATTTTTCATTTCATAATCTGAAAAACAGATTGGCTTGCCATAATATGTTGAAATTTGAGCGTTGCAGCAATCACATTTGAAAGTAATTTTATTGAAATATCTCTCAGTATTGTAGCAATGTTCTCCAATTATAACACAATACAGGTCGCCTGCTTTGAGTTTTTTAGAATAACGAAAGACAATATTATTTCCGTACTGCTCTCTGATGAGGTCCTTAAAAGCCTCTCTGCTTTCGCATACAAGACAATCCATTACTATTTCTGTATTTTCTGTTTTGCTTACAGATGAATATAAGCCAAATTCTTCACTCCTTTTTCTGTTTTCTTCTGCTGTTTTTGGATCAGCTACTTCATAAATCCTATATATTATCTCAAGCAACTTTATCACCTCTATCAAGACGAATAAACACCATATTTTTCAATATATTTGTAACAAATAGTTTCTTCTTTTGTAAGAGGTCTTATCTGTTCAAATTCCAATGAGTTTATAAAAAAAGCTTCCCACCATAACTGCTTGGTGGTTGAGTCTTTAATTGCAATGCCACCTTTTTCACAGGCAGGACTTACGCTGTAATCAGGATTAATGACTGCACTGCCTTCGGGTAATTTGCGTTCTTTTAATGTTATTGGTGTAGCTGCGTTGCTGAAATTGAATGTATAACTGTATGACATATATGATTTATCGCCATAAAAGGATAAATATGAAGTCATTTTACAGGTTAATCCATAACTCCACAAATAATGTTTTCTTTGTTCTTCTAAACTAATTAAAGGCAAAGATATTCTCCTTTCTTACTTATATAAAAACAGATGAGTTATCATCTGAGTCTGACAAAAATATATCACTATGCGTGATTTCATTGACTTTCTCATCGTCATATATCCAATTATTAAGTATTTCGTAACTTATAAGTCTATTGATTTCTATGCCGTATTTTACTTTAAAAAATTCATTTATAATAAAGTCTTTGCTTTCAGAAAAAAGCGTGAAGGCTTCTGATAAACTAATTTTTTGTTCCTGCTCATTTGGCTTGTATTCTGGCTTGTATTCTTTGGATAGTTCTGACAATCCCAGTACATCAGATAGATATTTTGTGCTAAATCGTGTAGGCTGATGAAAAATATAACCATCTATTTGAAATAAGATATAGTTATATGTCTGATCTAAAAACTGATAGCCTATCGGAACAGGATTACTGTTTGAAATGATAACACTCTTGAGGGTATAAATTTGTACCTGTAATGTACTTAATTCCTTCATTACTTTATGCAGCGTTATAATAAGATTACTAAGCTTATCTATTTTTACACTTAAAGTATCTGCAAAAGATTTAACTTCAGAGTAATTCGAGTATTCCTTATTACGCATTTGTTCAAATGCGGCTTCCAATGTTATGTTTTCTGAATTACTTTTTTGAGTGATTCTATATATGTAGTACATAACCTTTTCATATTTGTTTTTAGCAGAAAATATACTGACTTTCCTGCCGTTTATTTCAATATAAAAATCACACAACAGGCTCTTGGAGATTTTAATAAGGTCTATAAAGTCAAGCCCTGAAGGGATTAATGCAGAATTTATACTTGTTAAATTATTAATTGTACCAATAAAATTTTCTATTCCGACAGAAAGAGTAGGGAAGTCTGTTTCAAAATCTTTATCTTTACTTTTTTGAAAATCAAATAAATAGGTTTTCATAGTTATTCTGCTGTCACGCAGGCTTTTGGCAAATAGATTTAAAGTGTGTAGTTTTTCTATTTGAGATGTCATTTAATCACTCCTTTATATTCTATATTTTAAATTATATACCATAATGAAAAATCTCGCTGAAAAGTCGGAAAAAGATTTAGAGGCTGCTTTGTGCAGCCTCATAAACTTGGTTAAATCAAAATCAATTTCCCATACTTACTTTTTGAAAGTTTTTGAAATTACACTTTATATTAAATACTCATCATTTAAAAAAGGTATATCGTTTTCCAATTCATCGGTAAACCAAAGGGTGTATTTTATTTTTAAACCGTCAAAGATACTTAAACAAACTCTTCTGAAATCGAAAGCAGCTGTTATAATCTCTCCCGACTTCTCAGACTTTACCTCATAATCTATTCCCGAAACAGCTTCTTTAATTGCAGCCATTATCTCTTTATATTGGACTACATCATCAATGTAAGTCGGAATATATTCTTCAAACTCTATGCACCTATCAAAAGCAAGACGATTATAAGACTTTAATTTATCATAAATAACAGCCCATTTCTCAGATAAATTTTTTTCAATCTTCGCCTTTAAAGCGAGAGCAACATCATAGGTATGCTTTGCGGTTTCCCTGTCATATGTCAACGCTTCGTACCTTGCAGGCAAAACGACCTTACCTAAAAGAGAATGTATCTCAATTTGATATTCTCCCTGATTATAAAATACATAGCTGCTTCCAAAGAGGAAATTTAATATATTCGCATCAAATCGTTTGTTTTTATCTTCATACCAACAAATCATTTTTATTTCTTCATCGGTAAATCCATCATCTGCATATATTCCTTCGTTGCTGTATTCATCATAAGTAGTATTTTTCATATTCTTTTTTCCTTTCTTATCTTTATTTTTTGAGGGGATTAACAGAATATTTTTCACGCACAATGCTCATACTTGCCGTAAAGTTTTCGTTCAAGTTTTGCTTCCTTAAAAGCTCTTAAAAAGCTTCTGTACGAGCAAGCAGAAGGGAAACTATCTGTGATTTTCTGCCATAAATTTTTATTACTTACATCATCAGAAACATCTACTCCTGTTTCAATTACAATACAGTCGTTTGTATTGTATGCAATGAATTGGTATTTTCCTTTGTAATATACACGCTCCCATTCCATTTTTTTCATAGCTTTTCACTCCTTTTTCTATGCTGAATAATAATTAGGGTTATATGTCTGCGGCATTGTTGGTATAGCCTGCGGTGTATAAGGGTTTGGTTCATATGATTGAGGCTGAGTTGTATATGAATCTGTCTTATTACCATTATAATCACTCCTATAAGCGTTATGAGTGTACTGAGCTGATAAGTAAGCCATAATATTAGCGTCAATCAGTTTACCCATAATAAGCAGATCCTTGTATCCCATAGGTACTCTGATAGTAAGCTCTGCTTTACCTTTTTCTGGAACAATCAAGCCTTTGTCATTTGAATGACCTGCTCTCGACTCTGCTGTAAAAATGATTTCGGATTTCGAGCCTGCACCTATTTTGAAATAGCGACTTAATGCTTTTCCGTCAGTTCGTAAATTGCGTTTTTTGCAGCCTGCTTCATTTACTCCGCCAAATGGTGAGGTGTAGCTCTCGGCAGGATACTGATTACCTTTTGCCTTTTCGTTAGCACACTTTTTAAGTAAGCTGCTTTTTGCTTCTTCGGCAAGCAGCAACGCTTCACCAAAAGTTAAGAAACAGTCAATGCTGCGTATGTTATTCTGATTGCTTTTGTCAACAAAACTAAACATAACTTTTTCACTCTTAAAGAGATTAGCTTTAACCTTTAAAAATGTGTTTGAGGAATACATCTCAAAAAAGCTGTATTCTATATTTTTATTTTGCAAATCCTTAGAAACGGCAGCTTTGATAGTATCAACATCATTGCTGATTTTTTTAAGTCCTTTGAGAGCATTAGAGAGTTTTCTGAGTATTGATTTAAGCATTTCTTCCATAATGGATTCTCCTTTTTTCTATCTTTATTTTCTATAATAATTATACCTTATTTTTATGTAGCTTGTAGAAAAGTCAGAGAATAGAAAAAGCAGAGTATAATAACATACCCTGCTTTGTAAAATACATTTTATTATTTAATTTTCATCAGCAATAGAATTAAATTTATACCCTGCTCATAAAAAACAGTTTAATTATTCAAGAATACTTTTAATTTCAGAAAGCATTTTAGTAATTCCCTTAGCCTGTTCTTTTGTTACCGTGATATTATCACCATCAAAAGAAAATACTTGATTGATGAGATAATTCAGATTATTGATGATTTCGTCTGTTTCTTCAGTTACATCATTAACCTTAATCTCGGTATCTTCGGAGATTACAAGCTGATTTGCAGTAGGCTGAGGTACTACATCTGTGTATTTTGGGAAACTCTCAGGAGAACGGTTTTGTTTATTACTATCATTCTGAGTCTTTTCTTGTGTGTAAGCTTTTGATGTATCTTCTGTAACTGTCTGAGAATTATTATCAGATAGTTTTGTATCTTCAACAACCTTTTTATCTGGCTCAAGAGCTTCTTTTACGGTCTTTGCAGTGAGTTTTTCTCCAGTATCTTCGGCAGAACCAAGAATTTCATTTTGCTTGTCTGGTTCAGCTTTTGAAAGCTGATAAGCTGTATCGGTGCTTATTTTACCGCCTGCAAAAGCGTCTTTTACTTCTTCTGTTGCCTTAATATTGATTGCATTTAATCTCTTAGCCTGCTGTGCGGTTATTTCAAGCTGCTTGGCGAGAATATCAAGAACCTTGCCGTTTATTTTTTCACCGTTTGCTTTTCGTTTGAGTAAAATTTCTTTCTTAATAGCGAGTTCCTTTGCAATCTCACCGTCTGTTTTCTTTCTGTTATGCAGATTTGCATTAATAAGCAAGTCCAAGTCTGCGTCCTCATAATCGGGTAAATCCCAAACAATACAGGGGAGAGTATCAAGCTTTACGCCGTTAGCAAGCGGAATATTACGCTTAATAACTTCCTGCACAGCAGTAAAGCGTCTGTTACCCGAACAGATAGTATATTTATCATCATCTTTGTTTTTGATAACAATAAGAGGCTCAATAACACCGTTTTCTGCGATGTTATTGATAAACAGGTCGTCCACCTCTACCGAATAGATTTCAGTATTTCGAGGGTGGAACTCAAGCTTATTACGGTCAATCATCATAAGAGGAGAAACAGTAGCGGCAGCTCTTATTTTTTCGGCTGAAGGAAAAAGATTTTTGCTTAAATTGAGTGACATATCTATGTACCACCTTTCACGGAAATAACTATTTAGGAAATTGACTGCAAGTATTCTTCTACAAGGGCATAGTAATCTTTACTTGCTGTGCAGGAAGGTGCTGAAATAACAACTGGATCAGAGTCCTCTGATTCAACAACCTTGCAGGTCTTTCGGATATATGTATTGAATACAGGCAATCCGAACGGTGCTAACGCTTCTTTAAGTTCCGACAATCCGTTTGAATTAACCTTAGATTTTTCATAAACTGTTGCAAAGCAGCCTTTAATTACAAGCTTAGGATTATATTCTTTAACTTCAAAAACTGACTCTATAACATTCTCAAGTCCGTCTGTACCGTATTTACCAAGCTTAATTGGTACGAGAACATCATCGGAAATGCAAAGTGCATTAACTGCTGTGATTGTAGGATAAGGAGAGAAATCAAAAATACAGAAATCATAATCATTCTCAAGTGGCTCAAGCTGTTTTTTGAGTCGTAACTGCTGAGGTCTTAACAAGTCGCTTGATACACGAATGTTTGCACCCAAAAGGTCAAATGATGAAGGAATTACATCAAAACCGTATTTGCAATGTTGAATAGCCTTTGAAGCAATATTATCTTTGGAGAGCATTATGTCTGCAATAGACAATATACCTTCTTCGTCATTTTCATTATAGCAGCCAAGTGATTTTGTTGCCGAACTCTGTGGATCAATGTCAACGAATAAAACTCTTTTGTTGTATTTCTTCGCAAGAATGATTGCAAAAGAAATTGCAGAGTGTGTCTTTGCAGTACCGCCCTTTACATTATAAAAACTAATATATCTCATATAGTTATACCTCACCTTTCTTAGATAACGGATTCATATTAAATGCTTCTTCTATTTTATTTGAAGAAGTGTGTACATAAATTTGTGTGGTGTTTAGGTTCTGATGACCTAAAACCTCTTGTAAGGTCCTGACTTCAACTCCGTTTGAAAACATTAAAGTTGCAGCTGTGTGCCTTAATGTGTGAACGGAGATACCGTCCTTATCAATATTAATAGCCTTGAGTGCGTTTTTCACGATTTCCTCAACACGCCTAACCTTGAGCCTTTTGCCTGTTTGAGAAGAAATAAGCAATGCTTTTTTATCATATATAGGTGTTCTTATAGCTGAACGCCAGTTAAGATATTCGTCCAGAGCAAAGCAAACAGCCCTATTCATTACTACCTTTCTGTCCTTAGAGCCTTTGCCTGTAACAAATACAATGTTATCTCTGATGTCGCTTAGGTCAATGCTGACAAGTTCAGAAAGTCTTACGCCTGTTGACATAAAGAAAAGTATAATGAAATAATCTCTTTCGTAGTTCTCTTTGCTCGGATCTAATGAGTCAAGCATTTTAGTACATTCTTCAAGAGTAAGATAAAAAGGTAATTTTTTCTCTGCTTTGGCATAGGGAATACCATTACACGGATTAATCGAAAGTATTTTCAGGTATTTCTCACAATAGGTAAAAAACTTTGAAATTACCGAAAGTGCGTGATTTCGGCTTGTAGCAGTAAGCTTTTTCTTTTCTTTAAGATAGTACAGATAATTAAGAATATCATCTCTGACTATTGAGTTTAAGTAACCATCTGTGATGTTATCATTAATCATCAAGTATAAATTTTCGTATTCGCTTATTTCTTTCTCAGATAGTTTCTGACTACATAAATATATAAAAAAGTGGTGTAGTTCAAAATAATATGCTTTAACTGTCTGTTCACTACGATTTTCTATAACCGATATATGGTTAAGAAATTTTCGTAGGACCAATGGTGAATTATCAATTTTTAAAGCAAGAGAATCATTCAATTAATCACCTTCAATCTCATTCTGAAAAGTATTGATTACAGTGTCATAGCTTTCTCTTGGCAGAAACATTAATGTGGGATATTCGCCTTTGTCATTGCATATTGTTTTTGTTGATGAAATGTATTTAACACCTTGAAAATTACGAGCAGGAGAGAGAATACCCTCGTGAGTGCTGATTTTAATTGTTGCACCATCTGTTTTTATGTAATCATAAAGTTCTGTTGGAGAATACCAACAGTTCATATAGCTGATGTATGCTATATCAAGAGGTGACATAGAGTTTTCTCTGCCTTTTTTCATACAAATTTTATCCGCAAAAGCCATATAAACATTGCTCCTTTCTTTAAATGCTCTTTAAATGTTCAATAATATCCTTTGCTGAATCAGAGATAAGCGTATATTTTATAAGATCATAATAGTTTTGAGCAAGTAACTTTATCTCGCCGTCAGATAGTTTTGAAAAATCATACATACTTTTAAATGCGTCTATAATACGAATATTGTTGTTGACTGCGTTGTACCTTAATTTTCGTGCAAAGATTATTTGCTTTTCACTTTTGCCCTTAACAATAGGAAGTGAAAATGCCTGTTCACAGTTACCGATTTTCATAAGCAACTGTTTTTGGTAGCAAACGGAACACATTGAGTTCTTTGATTTAGCAATGTATTTACTCCAAGATAAGCCTTTATTCTTATCTTCAAACTCTTTATTTATGGTGTATTGTTCGCCACAGTAGCTACAAATTAAACTGATTTCAACTGTATAAGGCATTAATTTACTCCCTCTTATAATTTCTGCTACTGCTCAACAACCTTATAGAACTCATCTACATCAACAATTAAACCAAGACTTGAGCCTGTATCCCAGTTGATGTGTACCGTTCCAATGTCATCAACAAAATTGACTGTACCGTAAGTTCCTTCAGGCGGAGCGTAATCGTCAAACATTTTGATTAACTTAACTCTCGTACCTGTTGGATATTTTTCCTTGATTTGAACAACCTTTTCCATATCTGTAATACTAAACAATCTAAATATCTCCCTTCGATTTATTACATATTAATTATATCAGTATCGAAGGGTGTATATAAAAAAGTCAGGTTTTAAAAAACGCAATGGACTTTTAACAGTTCTCACTTTTACAAATAGCATTACCGATAACTGAGATTTTTTTATCGAGCCAGTAGCCTAAGTCTGTTCTTAGATAGTTAATCTCATCTGCTTCACAATTACTATCTGAAGAAAGCCATTTGATATAATAGCAAATTTGACTATACCCAAGCTTGTCAAGTCTTTTTCCAAATTTGATAATTCCTTTATGTATTCCAGCAGCAAAAATGATGTCATCAACATAGAGCGGTGTACCTGAAGTAGTAGAGCAGATATATCTGCGAACTGTATTTGGCAGAATTTCTGTATTCACTTTTCCGCTGCCTTCAACAATACTGATAGTTTTATTATCAGCTAAATAACCGATGACAACCTCATTGTGACTATTTAAGGCTTTTACGGTGTTATTATGCGGCATAATACCCTTCCTTTCTAAATGATTACTTATAGCATAGCACGAAAATAAAATCCTCGCTGAAAAGTCGGAATTTGATTTTCAACAAGGAATTTCACCTAAATAAATTATTAAATTTTACGCTAAATCCGCTGCACTAATTCAACGGCTCGACAATTTATCAAATAAACCTACAAAAAAACTCTCAAATTGCCGTTCTTAAATTAATGCGAATTAATCAAGATAAGCAGTCGAGAGCTTGAGAGTTTGATTTTAATTGTAATAATCAAAATTGTGAACAGGGAAAAGGGGAGAGCAAAATAATTTTTGAGAATATAACTATCTGATACAAAGGAAATACAAAGGAAAATCAAGTTATAAACAAAAAGTCAGCTATTCCTCTTTAATCCCATTGATAGGCAGCAGAAATTACATATTATCTGTATCCTTATTAGCAATATCATTTGAAGTTTCATCGCAATCTTCAAATTCAAAATCAGATTCGTCTGAATAAACACCTCTTAAAAACAACTTAATTTCTTCTGTATAGATTGATTTTTGTTTCATATAGAAAGTGGTACTGTCATTTTGTAAGAAAATGAATAGGAACAGAAGAAATGTATTCCAGTTCATTTTTCTTGAATTATTCTCATAATTGCAGATGTAGAGGTTGGTTACACCAGAAATATTAGATAATTCCTGTTGAGATAAATTAACATATTTTCTTAGAATTGAAAGATTATTAGACATTTTTTTGCAATAGTTTTCTCTCTTTTTTTGACTGAAAATAGGTTTATAATTAGCCATCATCTTTGTATTATAAAAACCAGTTTCTTTATTTTGAAGAAATAAAAGTAATTTAGCGTCAATAATATTAAGTTCAAGCATTTTATCAAGAGCAGCAGGATATATAGAAAATATAGAAATACATACTATAAATGTTTTCCAAGATGATATTGATTTTTCTTGCAGAAATGTATTTAGTCTGTATTTACCGATACCACTTATATCATAAAATTTTTCGATGGTTAGTTCTGAGCAATCTAAGAGAATATTAAAATTATCTATCATTTTATTTACATAATTATTTTTATCTTCTTGTGTAATTACCATATTGAAATTCACCTCATAAATAGTTATAAAAACCGTATAATAAATTAAATATGCTGCGAAACAATTAAGACATTTTTTTGAGAAATGCTTGGAATACATTTTGATATATCGCAGCGGAGTATTTTTTTATTAGATTAATTTTATTATGCAGCGGTACATTAAGTATATTTATTATAAAACAAAATTGTAAAGTAAACAAGTTTGTATATATGGGATTAAAGGGTATTTTGAGTGTTTTTTTGGAAAATTTTTTACTTTTTACACAAAAACTGCTTTCCTTATATCCCTCGGTGCGTATAATATTTATTATACGCAGTCATAAATATATATCTTTTGCACCTCTTCCTTTAAGTAAATGGCTTAAATTATTTTGAGTAAAGCAAAGCCTATGCAAGCTACATTTGTCCTGCATAGGCTTTAGTTTTATTCTTTCTCTAAATCCAAACTAAAATTATCTATAATGTTAATTATGTCCTCTGACTTATATTTAATCAGCATTTCCCAAAGGTTCAGCCTTTCATCAATACCATCTTTGGAAGCATAAACCATCATTAGTGTAAACATATCTTCTTCATCATAACCTTGTTTTCCTCTGCTCTTAGCAAGATCATTGAACATCTGGGTGGCTTTTGTAAGCTCTTTTTCCTGCTCATCATCAAGTTTAAATTTCACATATATTTCTCTCATATAGTTTTTTTACCTCACTTTTCTTTGTTATTTTGAATTTAGTTTTTGATAGAAATTATAAATATTTCTCTTAATATTATCAAGATTTGAACCCTGCAAATATAAAATCGGCACTTTGCCTTTTTTGTTATTACGCAGTCTTGTAATGTATTTATAGAAAATCGTATGGTTCATAAAGTCAGTAAACATCAAAACATAATCGTAGCTGTCGGGGCTTATATAGCTGTCATTAGCATTTTCCGTGTGCTTCATTTCAGGCATTAATTCCTTGAGTTTATCTATTATTTCCCATCTTCCGCCGATTACAAGGATTCGTTTATCTTTAAAATAACTGTCTGGTATACCAATAATAGTATTATCTTGTTCTGTATTGTCGTTTAACTGCAATTCAGCAATTATTTCTTGCAAGTCTGTTATTTTATTATTGCTTTTATCTATTTCTTTGTCTTTCTCAGATAGTTTTTTCCTTAGCTTGGTATTGATGTTTTCTTGGTTTTGATATTTCTCAACCTTATTCTTCAGAGATATATTTTGCTGCTCTAATTTTTCTATCTGTGATTTGTATTTCTCTAATTCCTCAGATAGTTTTGCATTTTCCGATTCTAACTCTTTTGTTTTCTTATTCAAGTTAAGCTTTTTATCAACTTTAGTGGTAATTCCGTTGTCTGATTTTGACATTTCATCAGATAAGCTTACAGTGCCGTCATCAAAAAACGGAGTAATATCTCCAAAATCATATGAAGAAAAAAGAGTGTAGTAGTCACTTTCATTGATTGACGCAATCGTTGCAAACATAATGTTTTTGTTAAGGAGAGCCATAACTCTTTCAATATCGGTCGGCTGCATTTGTGTTTTGAATATTAGGTTTGTTATAGTAATGCTTTCATCATTATCTTTTATGCTTTCGGTTTTTTCAAGTAAATATTCCTGTAATGACTTAACAAGTAGCTCACAGCAGTTATACACCGCATAAAATCGGTCTTTTAAAAACAGTCTTTTTTGATTGTTACCAGAATTTCCTGTTTTAAAATTATTTTCATTGTTTTTTAAAAAGCTTTCCACAGATGTTGCTCTCGTTCCCTTGTATCCTTTCAGATAGGTATAGCTATTGTCGGGAAGTAACGGCAAGTCTTTTTTATTTTCATATTTGTATTTATTTTCTTTAACTAATCCAGCCTCTAATAATGGTTTCAGTAACGGATATAGTTCTAATTCATATTCTTTATATTTATCAAAATTACAATAAGTTAAACTGTAATCTATATTCATAGCCGCAAGTATCCTGCAAGTGTTTATAAACCTTTGTGAAGCGTTTTCCAACATAAATAGAATGGGATTGTCGTCACTTTCTCGCCTGCTCTTAGAAATTTCTTCAATAATTTTCTTATTTGAAAACCTCGAATCACATTCCAAGGTGTCAAGAATATCACAGCCCTTATGGTTGCTAACATAATCAAGTATTTCACCTGCTCTTTTTTCGAGAAATCGCAAATAGAGTTTTGAATAAAGAAAATTATCTCCAAACTCAATACTTAATTCACCGTCAAGATTACAATTATTAAGCTGTTTATTTATTGTATCTATTTGACCTTTCACAGCTTTCATAATTCCTACCCTCTGTTCGGATATACTGCTGTCATAAAAAAGCGAAATTATGATTATGTAAATACAACCACAAACATCGTTTTGATTCATCATAAGCGTGACTGTTTGTGCGTCCAATTTCAGCTTGTTATTTTCGCTGACCTTGAATTTTTTAAATACCGATATTGTACTTGGAAATACTTTAATTATATAATCCAAAAATAAATTTTTCACCTCGTTGTCTGTGTATATCGCCTTACCGACTAATGAGTAAAGGGCTTCTTTTATAGCCCTTGTAAAATACAAATCACGAACTTTCGAGGTTTCCTCATACAGTTCTTCCCTTTTAAAATAACCTTCGTCTACTACTGACTGTATGAATTTAATTGTTTCTGTTTTATTTTTTTCAAGTCCATTATCGAAAAGCATAGAAAAAGCATATTTAAACACCATTTTTTCGTTTTCGGTATAGTCATCATTGAGAGTTAATTTATATAATTTTTCGATTTTCATTTTACAGCACTTCCTCCTGTTTGATTTTTAGTTTATGGTTATATAGTATCACACTTTTAGACTTTATGTAGAAAAGTCGGGTTTTAGCTGCTTATATAAAGTAGTTATTAATGATAGAAGGGCAAGTATTAATTTACTTGCCCTTCTATTGCATTTATTCAAGATCAATTTTAAATTCCGTTATGATTGAACCTTCTGGAATATAGATTTTGCAGTCATTTGGAGTACTTGTAATGTAATCTTCCAAAAATCCTACATTAAACAAATGATACATAATGCTATCTTTTGCAGATTCTTTTAATTTTTTGCCGATTACATCTATATGTGGCGAATCCTTAGTTTCATATACAGTTGCGTCATTTGTGTTAATCTTATCTCTTTTTATTCCACCATCTTCTGTTTTATAATTATATACATAATATGTTGTGTCATATACTGAACCTGTTCCGAGTACAAAAGTGCCAGTTGTATTATCATTATCCTTTAATGATATAATTTCATATGTTTCTAAGACTGTATCTTCGTATGGTAGATTCCCTGTGTAAACTACACCGCCAAAAAAATATATAAGAATAATCAAAAAGCCTGTCGGTATAATTACTCTTGTTGCCCAAAAGTCATCGGAAATAACTATACTTGTAATCGCACCACCAACTGTAAGTAAAAAAAGTATTATCAACGCAATAATCATATGTATTTACTCCTTTAATTAAATAAATATATACTCATAAGTTGTAACTATAAAAAAACTTCTTAAATCAAAGTTTTTATTTTCTGCAATTATCAATTTTTTCGGAGTATTATTTTGCACTTTAATTGAGGTAATTGAATCATTTTTGATTTCTCCTAAGATGTCAACTCTAACATTGTTATATACTATATTGTCAGCTGTAGTGTATGTATATTCATTAGTATCAAAAAAACAAACATCTTTTAGTGTATTTTCTTTTATAATTTTAAATTCTGTTATTTCGATACTTTTAGTGGATATTGATGATTCTGTAGGAATTGGTGGAATGACGATACAAAGTAAATATGTAAAAATACATATTAAAACACAAATAAATCCATATAAAGACTTAACCAGAATCTTTTCATCTTTATCATAATAACAACAATTGTTTTTTAAGTTGATAATCATCTTAACAATCACAACTACAAATGCAACTAAACCCAACCAAATCATATATATTTTTCTCCTTCTTTTCTGTCAAAAGTAGAAAACAGATAATCATAGCTTACATCTAATATTCTCACAAGCCTTTTTATATTATCAATGCTCGGTTCGGATTTTGCTGTTTCCCACTTCGTATATGTTGTTCGGTCAATATGCAATTTTTTGCTCATATCTGTTTGAGTGTATCCGCAGCGTTTTCTTGCAAGCTTAAGGTTATAAGCAAACGACATATCCATTTTTCTACTCCTTTCTTCTTAATAATATTAATAAATTTATTTTAGAGGCAAGCTCTTGACCGTACTCAAGAGCTTGTAATTGCAACATATATAAATGTAATATGTAGAATAGATTTACAAATGAGAAAATATTAAGTTGTATATATACCTCTTGGTACGGCAAGGTGGTAAACTAATTAGTATCAAATGTTTTCTTAATACAAACTGTTTTTTAATTCTCTCTTATACTTATAATATGTATTCGGAGATATGCTATAAGTCTTTTTAACTTCTAATCCGTGTATGTTCTCAAAGTAAGGTGTTCCGTTGATAATAGATATAACTTCAGTATCAGTATTTTTACCATTAAAGGATTTGCTTTTCGCCAATATTATATCCTTGATAGGCTTCTCCTTTTTAACCTTTATTATCGTTCCTTTTTTTCGACCGACTTGCTTGTTATTAAACTTTGCTGTCTGTAAGCCTTCTTTGGTACGCTGCCTTAAATCTGATACTTCCTTTTCAGCCTGCTCAAAAGCAATTCTGATTTGTTCCTTAGCAAGTTCAAGAAGATAGCGATTAATACCTTCGAGAATATAATCAACAGGAGTGTCGGTCATTGTAAGCTGATTACTCAATGCTTTTTTGTAGGTTTCGGTATTGATATGTGGCTCTTTGAGGAAAATAAGATTTACATTATCCTTAAAGAGCTTCTCATATATCTCATACCCTTCCTTAGCATTTCTGCTCATTCGGGATACAGAATCGAATACAATAGTATCTTCGGCTTTTACAATTTCAAGCAATCTCGTAAATTGCGGTCTGTCAACCTTTGTACCAGTAAACACTTCGGTGATAATCTGAGCCTGCGAATACTGGGCTTTAATATTTCTGATCTGCCGCTCAATAGATTGGTGTTCTGTGCTAATTCTACAATATCCGTAAATCATTTCTTCACTTCCTTTCTTTAGTCCAAGTATATATCATAATAAAATTTCTCGCTGAAAAGTCAGAATTTGGATTTTAGGTCTATTTCTATATAGTTTTAAACGACCGTTTATTTTGGTATCCTATTACTTAGCCTTTTCTATTTGATTTTATGTAACTTTTGGTAGTTTTTACATTAACCTTTAAATTGGTAGGGAATAGGGCTGCCTTTTCATTTATATATATAAAAACACTCAAGTCTGATTGCTAAATCTTACTTGAGTGTTTTTCTTGACATACTATCAATATATTGATATATAGATTTTTTCTGCAATAATGATTTTATCCCATAATCCAATCTGTGAGGTTATCGCAGCCATCAAAAGTGCTGCTATCTATATGACATCGACTATTCATTATTCTCACATACTGAAGATTAGAACAATCAGCAAAAGAATAATATCCTAAACTTGTGTATGAAGAAGGTATAGTAACCTTTTTGAGTTTGCGATTATTCCGAAAAGCCAAATCTCTAACTGCTACGAATGTAATATCCCAACCATAGGCATATGACGGTAAAGTTAATTCTGAGGCTGAACCTTGATAAGCATAAATGGCAGCCGTCTTTGATGTCAAATTCTTATACAGGTAATCACCGTACAGCCTAATCTCCTGATTAAAATATAGCTGCATAGTGGTGCAGTCAAAAATATCAACACTTCCCGAACCGTTAAAGTCGGCAAGGGAAAGATCAATAGTTCTCAAATCATTACTAAGGTACAGCTGGATAAGTGTTACATCATTAATACTAATAACACCGTCTTTGTTTACATCACCGACCTTATATTTAGTTGCAGCGTTTGATGTAACACAGCTTGTAACTATCAGAATCGCAACAGCTGTTACAATAGATATTACTTTTCTTTTTCTCATAAACATTTCCTTTCTTGTTTCATTAGTCTTAATTGCAAAACGGCGTATAAAGGAGAACAATATTACACACCAATTTTTCCTATTTTCTTTTTAATTCACTGTTATTTCAGCTTTATAGGTTTTACCGTTGACGGTTGCTTCAATGTATGTAGTACCTGTATTCTTTCCTTTAATCATCAGCGATGTTTCAGAACCGCCGCATATTTGAACGATGGACGGATTACTGATTTTCCAAGAGGCTTTCTGATTTGAACCTACCACTTTAATAGTAATTACTTGATTTTTTGAAATTGTCTTTCTGTCTGGTGAGAGCTTAATGTTATCTCTTTCTTTGACTGTTACCATACAGTTTACATAATAATTGCCAGCACGAGCAGTAATATAAGTAGTACCGCTCGAATGTGCGGTAACATAGCCGCCGTCTACTGAAGCTACATCTGAATTTGAACTGCTCCAATAAACAGTTTTGTTAGTAGCATTTGAAGGTGATACGCTTGCCACAAGGTTAATGCTTTCACCCTCATACAGAGTGGTTGAGGTGTAATTGAGAGAAACATTGTTTACAGGTATATCCGTGTTCCGTGAATTTTCCTCTTTTTTACTTGATTCGGGCTTGTGATATGAGGAACTACTGCTATGATTATTATTGTTATTATTGTAGTGATAATTGTTGTTACCAGAGTTATTGTCGCTCTTGTTATTATTACTATTGTTAGTAACGCTGTGGTTTTGATTATTATTTGAATCAGAACCATTACTATTTGAATTTGAACCTGAATCCGATTTACTGTTCTGATCGTTATTATTGCTTTCGGGGATTGAAGAAGAACTTGAATGGGAATTAGGAACGATAGTCATTCGTGGAACTTGCGAACTTTCGCTATCGCTATTTTCATCATTTGAAGTTGTTTCTTCGTCATCATCAGATGTACCAAAAAGGTAGTCAAAATCATAGCTTTCACTATTTGAGGTTGCTTGTGTGGCATTGTCAAAACTGTCTGAGGTGCTGTCAGATACCATTGGAATAATCATTAGTACAATAATAATGATAACTATAATAGCAACTACACCGAGAATACTTGCAATGATGATTTTTGACTTTTTATTATTGCTTTCGTTAAGTTCTGACTTATTACTTTGATTGAGCTGGTCCTCATAGCCTTTAAAGCCAATATCTTTTTTAAGCCCCATTACTTTCTCCACCTCTTTTTCTTTTGATTGTCAGGATTTATTTCATTAATCGGAATATTAAGGTTTAAAATGCAGTTGTAGATGTATCCGCAGACTTTGGCAGGTGTATCAAAACTATCTGATACATTCGGTGAGAGATAGCAGCAATCTTTTTTTGTACCCATAATATTTAAAATTTCTTGATAGTGTTGGTTGTCACTAAGAGAAAAAATGTAGTTAAGGTCAATGTCATACATCAGCTTTACATTGGATACGAGGTGAGCTATCTCAAGAGGTGCTGTGCCACATACAATTATTTTTATATCTTTTTTCAGATAGTTTTCAGGAAAACCGTTGTCAGTAAGGTATCCGTAATCAACTATTCTGTATGCTACATCATTTGCAATGAATGAGCGTGATTCTTCCTTATATAATCTAAGACCATCTTTTATAAGGCAATCTCGGTCAGAATCGTAAATAAACTCATCGTAAAGTGATGTAAGACAATCGCAGAATTGACTGTTGTTTTCTTCAACATAGCAAGCCTTGATTCCTGCTTCATTAAGAAAACGAGTAAGCATAATAGCCTGAGTGGTTGTACCGATTCGTGGCATAATGCCGATTACACCGATCGTGGTAATCTTAGTTGGGCGTGTTGATGGTTGCAAAGCATTACCTTGCATTGGTGACTGAACAATCGGAATACCGCTTTGAGTAGAAATATCAGATTTTGGAGTGATATTATCAGACTGCATTTGCGGCTGCTTAATTACTGGTGGAATGTTTTGATTTACAGAATTGTTATTAGGCGTTTGTTCCATAACTGTTTGAGGATTATAACTTCTTTGCTGTGGCTGAAATGGCGGTTTACCGATTGGAGCTTGAGCCTGTTGCATAGGTTGAATATCAGCCGCAACTGCTTGCCTCTTTGCTTCAAATTTAGCTTTTTGCTTTTCCTCTTTAGCTTTCTGTTTCGCCTTGATTTTTTCCTGCTTCTTAATTTCTTTAAGTTCTTTCTTTGTAAGTTCACGAACTTGTGGCTGTTGTGGAACAGATACTTTTGAAGGTGCAGGCATATATTGAGTTGGCTGTACAGTAGGTTGAGTGTTATCGCTTAACTGATTTTCTATAATCTTAGGTGCAGAAGGCTGCACCAGAGTTTGATTTTGCGGTTGAAACTGAACAGGTACTTGCTGTACTGGCTGAGGTGTAACTATATTATTCTCAGATAGTTTTTTCTCATAATTTACAGGATTATTATTTTCCATATAGTTTTGAGGTGACTTTTTAGGAATTTGAAAGTTTTGTGTCTGTGAAGGGTGAGGAATACCCTGTGGTTGTTTCTTAGGCTGAGATTGATAAGAGTTATTATTTTGAGTCTGAGAAACAGATTGTGTGTTCTGACAAGCGACTGTTGCAGTATCAGGCTGAATACTTACACTCTTATTAGGAAAAATCTTAGTGATTTCTTTAATCAGGTCATCAGTAGTTATTGACTTGAGAAAGTTATATATTCCCAAAGTTTCAGCAACGATAAAGTATTCTTTGTAGTTTGCTGGAATACCCTTAACTACCTGAATAGTACTTGCAGCCATTTTGCTTACGGCAGAAATGATTTCGGCAAAATTGTCTTTAGATACACAAAAGGTAAATTCCGAAAGGTCATAAATAATGGCAAATGCGTTGTCTGCATTTGCCACAATAAACTTAACTATATCTTCGGCTGACGATACAAGTTCAAGGTAACGAACTTCATATCCCAATCCCGACAGAGTATTATATACGGATTTAGTTTTCTTTCCAATAAAAAGTATCTTATCCATATCGTTATCACTTCTTTCTATTTTCTTAAATTATCTAATTGGTTTTGTTTATTCCTGCGTTCAGTAATCTGAGCATTATAGTCATCAATCTGACTCTCTAAATCCTCAATATTTGAACTGTATTCATTATATGAATTTTCATAATTTTGTATTTGCTGTTCCGAAGTTTCTCTTTCAGTATCAGTCATATACTGCTGATTGTCACGGATTTCAGCAACCCTGTTAAGAATGTTGGTTTGAATAGTTTTGTATTCGTTTATTTCGCCTTGAAGTTCATTAATACTCAAATTGATTTCATTTATCTGATTGTTAAGCTTTTCTTTGTATAGCGAAACAATATCCTTCTCCGCAAACTTATCTACTTTCTCAACTTTATTAATATTCGTATAAAGAGCAGCAGAATTGGTCTGCTGCTCTTTATCGCTCGACAGAAGTGGACTTGTATCGTATGACACCAAAAGCCTTACTTCTGTGAATTTTTTAAGTTGTGAAATCTTTACAACAGAAAAGAATGAAGATTCATACAGCGTTTCTGTTTTGAGCTGTTGAGTGTTATTACTGTCATCTCTTGAAATAGCAGCGTATTGGTAAGTATCAATTCCGTCAAAGCTTGTATTATTGAACGACAAGACAACTTCCATTTCGTTGCTGTCCTTACTATATTGCCAACTTTCAATCATAACAGTATGGTTATCACCAATTTCTATTTCTTTTCCTGTTTCTGTGAAGTACATCTGCTCTGCACTTCGTTTGAAAATGTACGGAGAGGAAAATAAGAATACAAACAGAAAAGAAACAACTACCACAAAAATGCCGATAAACATACTTTTGTTTCTCAAATAGTTTTGCTTCTTGGCATTTTGAGAAATGCTTTTAAAACTCATATTCATTTACCTCTTTTAAAAATATTTATTAAATTTTTATTTTCCTCTTACACGGTCATAGAATCCAACTGCCGTAGAGTATGATATGTTTGTATCGAAATCACTCACACTATATCCGTACTCGGAATCTTTATCTTCGATAAAAGTTAGTATGAAAATGTTATCGCTCAACTCATTAAAAACAGTAGAGTAATTACAATAAAAAATAGCTTTAGGCTCATCAGTATCGAGATCACAATATACTATGTTCAGAACCTCAAATCCACTTGGTAAAACCGATGTGTTTTTGCACATTTCTTCTGCTTTCGCATAGCAACTGTCTGTTACAAACGGTTTTAATTTTTGCATTATTTCATCATCATAAGTATTAGAATCGAATGTAGTTATTCCTTCAACAAATTTAGTACCCAAAGTATCTAAATCATTTTTTATAGTCTTAACTCTTTCTAAAGTTTCTTCCTTTTCTTTTACTTCATTTTCAAGTTCGGTAATTTCTGGATCGACCGTTGTTGGTGCAGCAGTTGCCTGCTGATTGTTATTTGATGATTGATTATCACTTGAACTATCACCGTACTGCTCTAAGTATGGCTTTAAGATATTAATATCGTTTACATTTTTAATTACAGAGAATACGCTGACACCGATAGCAAGTGCAAAAGCAATATTGACTATAACTATTAATTTACTGTATTTTTGAAAAAATCCTCTCATTGCTTAATCTCCATTATAGTATCATCAGGTTTACAGTCATAAACATACCAGTTGCCGTCTATGACAGTCATTTCAACTTTGAATATCACTCGTTCATCTCTGTCGTTTGGTCTTTTAACAGTTTGGTGAGCCTCAACATACAGAGTTGCGTGTATCATATACGAGTAATAATCTTCGTCTTGATATTCCTCAAATGTACGGATAACTTCTGTATTGTACCCTGAAGGAAATTCTGTTGGAGTCATCATTGTTCCTTGACCGTTTATTTCGAGTATAGGCTTAAGTCGTTCGTAATAATCCTGACACACATAAGGAGATACAGCATTAAGAATGTTATCAACTTCTTCATACTGTTTGCCTTCATAGGTATATCTTGCCTCAACAAACTTTTCCGCAATTTCAATCATATCTGATTTATGCTTAGTATATGACTGTATTTCGCTGTTAAGTTCCGTGAGCTTATTCTCAAGATTATTTTTGGGATTAACGGTTTCGACTACAATGGTTGGCTCAATCTCATCATTAGTAGCTTGAGTTACCTTTACATTGAGCTTGAGATTGTTTACCTTCTCTTTGGTATCAAGAAGCATTGAGCGTGAGATACCGTATGTAACAAAGCCTGCTACGCATAATACAGCAAGTACGATTGTTACAATAGGCATAAGCTTTTCTTTTTTCATTTCTAATCTCCTCTTTTATTTTTAGTCACTAAAGAAACAGACAACACCAGTATTACCGTTATATTTAAAAATTAGCGGAACACGATGAAAAAACGAATCTGGATTTTCAGTATAGTAATCATCAGTACACATATATCGAAGCTTATATTTAACTGCATACATACCTTGATCGAAAATTTTTCGTACTGCGTCTTTGGCTTCTTGTGTTGCAGTATCTTTCCACCCCTCATATCCTAAACCGCCTTCGGCTACACTTTTTTTAATTTTCATTGCGTCATTGCAACGACCGTCAACAAGTGCGTCACGAATACATTGAGCAACTATTAGGCAGCCATCAGAATCACCACCATATTCACCTGTAACAACCTTTTCAACAAAGGTTCTCTGCTCATCGGTAAGCTTATACGCTACTGGAGCATAATCCGTTTGATTGAGGTAACCGTATTTTTGCTGAAATTCCTTGCTTGCTGCACACATACCTGATGTATTGGCATACGGTATATTAATAAAGCCTACAATAGATGAGGAAGTATCTTTATAGTTAAATGTAAACTTATTAACTCTGGTGTTGTAAAAACCACCACTGCCAGTATTACCGCCAACAGTTACTACGGTATTGCCTGACACTTCAACAACTATTTCTATATGGTCCACATCGTTTCCGTTTGACGGATCATAGTCATAGATTACCAAGTCACCGACCTTTGGTGTGTATCCACCGTTGTTGGCTTTATACATACCTTTTCCAGTTGCATTTTTCTTCCAAATTGGAACGCTTGCCGAATAACCGAGGTCATTCAGATTCATACCGCATTTTTTCAGACACCAGCCTGCGAAAATCGCACACCATTCGGTTGCTTGACCGTTGTTCATTTCGTTGCAATATGTTTTGTAGTCGTTACCGACTTGAGAAAGTGCGAGATTTGCAACAGAATAAGCTGAAGAATTAGCTGCGTTCATACTGTATATGCAGCTTAACATATCGTTATAAAATGTACTTTTATAATCATTGCCATCAACAGACATAGGAGCAACACTTGTAGTACCGTTATTATTCTTTTTAGTTTGACCTATAATAAGGTCTTTAACATAGTTATATCGTCCGTATGTATTAGTTCCGTCAGAACTGAATAATTCTATTTGAACTCTCTGTCCTGCATTATTAATTTGAAAGCACATACGGTTATATATCTGTTTATATGCTGTTTCTTTTGCCTCATCTGCAAGAGCTTCATATTCTTTTGAACCTTCTGCAATGTTTTGCTGTTTGGCAAGGTCGTTTTGAATTTGAGTAACGCTCGGTATAATATCTTGATTATTACTCATTGTAAACGAATCAATAGCAACTTTGAATAGGTCATCTGTAAAATAGTAATGATACTGATATTTTCCGTTATCATCACCTTTCTCAAAGTTTGCTTTGAATCTCACCCAGTCAACTGTGTTGCCTGATATGGAAGAAGTATAACAAGGCTGTGCTGTTCCTGCTTGAAAAAAATCAGGTGAAGAATAGTAGTCTAAGTAATTCTTATATACTGTCTTGTAATTCTGTTCCTCTGAATTGCTATTATCAACAGGAAATCTTAACAATGCTTCGTGTTTAAAAACATTATTTTTTGCAATCAGCTTATATACACCAGCCAGTTCTTTAGAGTAGCCAGCGTTTTTAATAGCCGTATATTTACGCCTGTATTGAACTCTGTCATAGTTATAGCCGTATTGAGAATAATCAAGACCGTACTTTTGAAAACGGTCAAATAAATCAAGGATTTCACTACATTCAGTTGTAACTGGTTCGTTTGTTTGCTTTTGATTTAAAACTGTGACTGCTGATATTATAATCAAAATTATGACAATAATCAAGGCTATAGCTAAAATTATGCCTAAAATCACTCCCAAAACTGGTGCAAGAGCCGCAATTATTGAGCCTAAAGCAGTTGTTGTGGTGGCAGCAACTCCTGTGGCTGCTTCTGCCGTTGCAGTTGTAGCAGCAGTAGTGGCAGATACAGCCGTTGATGTAGCTTGAGCTGCACCAGCGGTTGCTTTTCCTGCGGCTGCTGCGGTATCTGCACCTGCTTTTGCGGTTTTTCCTGCCGTTTCAGCTCCGCTTTTAGCAATATTTCCTGCTGTTTCCACACTGGATTTTGCAGCGTTGCCAGTAGCTTCTGCACCGCTTTTTATAGCATTTCCTGCCTTATTTGATGTATTTGCTACGCTTGGAGTATTTGGAGTACCTGTCGGCTTTGTCTGATTGCCTTTAGGTACTCCGTTTTTTGATTGATTAAAATTAGCTTGCGGATTACCATTAGAACTTCGGCTTGAATTGTTCTGATTATTCTTAGCATTGTTTTTATCATTAAGTTTATCTTTTAGCTTATCTTCAATCTTATCTTCAATCTTATCTTTGACTTTATCTTTTACTTTTTCTTTTATATCGTCTATACCGTCTTTTAGTGGGCGAGTAGCGTCTAAGGCTTCGTCTTTGGCTGAATCACCCCAGTTTGATATATCTTGAAGGTCATCAACTTCATCACCATAGCTTACATCACCTTCGTGCATATCGTCCATATTATCACCTTGCTCTCTTTATAAAAATTAAAAACAATATTATGCACCGCCCTTGAAAACGGCAAGCTCTTCATCTGTTGCGGTGATCTGCACAAGCAGATTATCAACTGATTTAATGTTCAGGATACATTGACCTACTGGAAGCTTGAATACTTTTTCAATTTCTGAAGGAGTAAGCTCCTCAAAAGAACTTGCAATTACACTTCGTGTGTTTGTATCCTGCTTGAAAATAAACTTATACTGACAACTCTCAAATAGTTTTATAAGTTCAGTTGAGCCTTCTGACTGAGTATTACCGAGTCCGTAGTCACGGACTGACTGAGAGGCAAATATAAGTCCTGTAAAAAACTTTCTGCCTTCCTTCGCAAAAGCATTGACCTGTTTGATAGCCAATGTTTTAGAAGTGTGCAGTATCTTATGTGATTCGTCCATAACGAGGAAAAATCTTTTTACATTCTCCCAACGAATTTGACCGTTCTCATATAGTTCTTTCATCTTGCCGCCAATTCCGAGTGCATTGGACCAACTAAGACTCAAAATAGAATATATCTGAGCGTCTTTAAGGTCATCAGCAAGTCTTGAGAGTGGGGAAATGTCAAAAGAAACTATCTGACAGCCGATAAGATTGTCTATTGTTGTATGTCTGTTATAGATGTGCGGATAGTCTTTAATGAGTGTTTCAATATTGATAAGAATATTATTGATTAATACCTTTGTGTCCTCAATTTCTTCATTATCAAGCATAGAATTAACTATCGGCAATAAATCTTCGATAATAGGATATTTTTTAGGCGGAAGGTCGTAAATTGAGTAATTGTCATTAGGAGTTAAGCCTTTGTTCTCATATAGAGTACGACAAGCTTTGATAAAAAGCTTTCGCTCAGTATCATCACTGTTTGGAGCAATAAAGCTGTATATAATCTGCAACTTGGAAATATGTGCCGAATATGACTGTTGCTCTGATTCTTCGGTTTTAAATATCTGCATAAAATTGATAGAATCACTTGTTTTACTGTCATCAAAGGAAATAACCTTACCGCCGAGAAAATGAACAAGAGAGGAGAAGTCGCCAACAGAATCAATGACTCTTATATAATCTCCTCTGGAACTTCTGTCTTTGATTATTTTTTTAAGAAGTGTGGTTTTACCTGTACCCATTTCGCCAATTACTACGGCATTATAATGAGTTCTATATTTATCTTTCTGAGCAATGTCAAAAATAAACTTACCGCCTGTATTCGGCATATATCCATAAATAGTTCCGAGCTTATCGTTAAGTTCAGAAAAGTGAAGGGGATTACCTATGCCAAGTGCGGTACTCTGAATAGCTTTTCCGTATCTCTTATAATCGGTGCTATTCTGCATATTATATGACATAAACATTGAACGCCAATCGGCTTTTGCTTCGTTAATATTAATGCAGCCCTGATATTCGTTGTCGTTAAGGTTATCGGCAATAGTAGCTACTCTTTCTTCTAATCCCTGTAAGGTTTGAGAGTAAAGAAAAATGCGTGGAACTATTCTCTTAATAGTTTCGCCGTATTTGACGACAGAAAAAGCAAGTCCAGCAAGCTTGTCTTTTTCTTCGGTTGCTTCCATTGAATCCATACTGTTCTTTGCACCAGTTATTCTTGTCTTAATTTCGGCAATACCTTTGTTGAGCGAATCTGTTGTTTCTTTTTTACTAATACTATGTACATCAATAAGGGAAACAGTATAGTAGTTATTAGTGAGTGTGTGCAGCCAATGAGGGGATACATACTTAGGAAAGCCATAGACATACACGCAGGCTTCATAGCCTGAACCTGTTTTAATATAATTTTCGTGTGAGAATGTTACATTACCCTTCGGACATATTTCTTTCATAAGATAAGGATTGTAACCGTATTTCTTTATGTATTCGTCCTTGTTATCATTGTAAATAACTCTGTCTGCCTCATCGTTATACACAACAGGTATATTCTTATTTGTAAGACTAAATAAAAGCTGTATCTGCTGAGATACCGTCATCTTCTGACTAAGCCTTCCGAGATTTCTGAGAATTGTATCTTCATTCTCTACGATGTGCTTTAATGAATCACCAAAAAACATAATATAGTGATTTCGAGAGGTATTGTTGAACTCTGCTTCTCTGACATTATCGTAGCTCTCCTGTAATATGTCAGTGAAAGTATCATTCGATGAGTGTTCAATCTTGTCTTTGAAATATGCTTGCTGCGTTTTTGTATTTGTCGGATAGTTAAGAGATATAAGCTTGTAGTCATCATCATACACACGGTTGAAATGAACAAGCAATTCCATATCGTTGTCAATTTCTTCCTGACTTGAGTTCATTATATCTCTTGTTCTAAGCTTTACTATTCCCATATAGGTATTGTTAATATATTTAAAATAGCCATTAACAACATCTTTAATAGGGATTAAAGTGGATATATCTTTAATTCCATAGCGTACAAGTTCCTTTTCTTCCTTCTTGCTGTTTTTCTTTTTAGAAGTAGTCTTTGAAGTCTTTTTGTTATTGATATTGCTTTTATCTTCATTCTGCTTTTTTAATTTCAAAATTATAGCTCCTTTCTTGCAAAATCAAAGTTAGAATATACATCATCACTTGACACAATCGGCTCTTGGTCCTCAAGTTCATTTTCAATGTCAGGCATACCATATGCTGTATCTCGCTCAGTAAGCCTTTTTAGAAAAAATAAAATTGAGTGATAGAATCTTTTGCCTTTATTCAAGTTTGACGGCAGACAAAGGAAAAATCCCAGAAAGGCACATAGAATTATCATTACGATTTTAACTTGATTTGCTACTAAGTTTGCAAGTCCGAGTCCTATAAAAAAGCCTACCGTTGTTGACATCAATATTCTCAGCGTTATAAAGCTGAATAATTTTGTTTCAACCTTCAATTCGTTTACAATTTCTATCGGTTCGTCCATTAATCATTACTCCTTTATATTTAAAATTTTGGTTTTTTTCTATTTGTGGTGGGCTGTGAAAGTCCGTTGCTTGGTGAATTACTTGAAGCTTGAGAGGAATAACTATTTGTTGCGTTATATGCGTCCGTATCAATATAGCTTGAGTCAGATGAAGTATCTTGATATGAGGTATTATTTTGAGTGCCATAAACGCTCATTTTTTTCTGATACACCATTCTTGAGAAGTCACTTGCTACACCGCCAACGCCTGTTTTATTTTCACTCGGCAGTTTTTCCTCAAACAGTTTGCTTTCAGGATTATCTGAATAATCTATCTTTGCGAGTTCTACCACATTTATGCCTCTTATAAACAACAGCAGGTTGTTACCATTGAGGGTTCTCACCTCGTGCGGCGTATATACTTTTCTGTTGCCTGTTGATGAGGTTTCACGAATTTCCGCTGAACCAATCATTACTGAATTTGAAGCAACAGATACGGTCATATCTCCCGAAAGATTGGAGAAATATTCTGCTGTATCATAATCGTTGCCGCCCAGATAGATTGTCGTGTCGCAGTTACCCATAATCTCTTTAGCTGAGTTTTCTCCATAGCGGTCGTAAAACTGAGGAATAGATTGTACCACGATAGCTGTATTTGCTCCTCTTGAACGAATTGTACTGACTTTTCTGTCTAAATCAGGAATAAAGCCGATATTGGAACATTCATCAAGTACAAAATTTATGTCGGTCCTGAATCTATGATTGGGTTGCCTATCGGCATAGGCAATTAATTTGGTAAACATCATTGAGAAAAACAAAGATGTCAAAAATTCATATGTAGATACCTGATCTGAAAATCTCAGATAGTAAATACATTTTGATTCGGCAGGAGCAATTACATCAATACCTCTTGAACCGATAACCTTACGAATCTGTGCGTCCTGAAGAAGCTTCAGCCTAACACTAAGTCCATAGAGTATTTGTGCCTGCAAATCCTCTTTTACTCTCTTAAATGATGAGTACGGTAAAAGTGCAGGGTGTTCTGGGTAAATTGACTGAAGCACATCAAAATGTGCGTGCAGTTCGGCAAGCGGTGTACTTGCTATGTACTTATAAACATCTCCAAGCTCCATTCTGCCTGCATATTCTTCTCCAGCAATGCTGCTTACATCACCAATAGCCATAAAGAGTACAACCGCCTGTAAGATACTTTGCTCTGCACTATCCCAGAACACATCACCCTTTTCACCGCCTGTGTTCTGAATAATTGTATCTACGAGCAATACACTCAATTCTGGATCGTTTTTAATATCACTTAAAACCGCCCAGCCGTCTGAGGTTTGTTGTTCTACAAAGTCAAGAATCTTAACTGTATATCCCTTTTTTCAGCGTATTTCGCAGTCTTAGTGTATAAGTCGCCTTTTGAGTCAGCTACTATACAGGACTCGCCTCGTAAAATTGCCATTATTATATAGTTCATTACAAAGCTTCGTGTTTTTCGTGAGCCTGCACCGCCTACAACAAAATAGTTCTTATTATACATTCTGCCGCTTTCGATAGACTGGAATGGATCACTTACTATTTTTTTCTTATTTGCCTTACCGTTTTTATCTATCTGGTATCCTAATACCATTGTTTTAGCTTTAAGTGCTTCGTTCCAACCATTGTATATATGGAAGTTATTGCTAATTTCTGAGTTGTTTAATTTCTTAGCTGTACCATAAGTACCTTTACGGTTATATGTTATATTTCGCTCGGAATCATACTCACCGCCATTATGGAGTCCTGACTTGTTGCTGTTAGAAAAATGAATTAATACGATAGCTAATATAACCATAAAGAGAACAAGTAAGACGAATTTTGAAACTTTGAAATGTGTAAACACATAAGAAACTGAGATGAAAAAGTTATATGTCAGCGTTTCCTCTCTGCACATCAGTTGAGTAACTATACCTGTTAGAAATAAGCCTAATAGAATTACCGATAAGCAAACTACTATGAATATGATGTTTTTTGTTTTTCTGCTAAATTCAAATCTCATATAGTTTTTTCATTTCCTTTCTTTTAAAAGCAAAAAGACAGCAAGCAAATCTTACTGTCTTAAATACGGTTATTAAATTGTTAATGGTGTTGTATTATTTTATTTTTCAAGTTCTGAATATAATTTTGCTGTAAAAACTATCTGAGAAATAGAAAGTAATTTCCCAGATAGTTTTATATTAATATTTATCTTCTTTTTCTGCGAGCATATTTTGCTTCTTCGGAATCAAAACCATACTTTGCAGCCTGTTTATATTCTCTCGAACTTCTTTCAGAAGAAATAACATCAGTAAATGCGGAACTGTATTTATACGGCTCTGCGGCTTTAGCTCGTTTAGCTTCAACTGCTCTGCCTCGTACAGCTCCCTCTCTAAGACTGCCGTTAGCGAGAATGGTATCAACTGCGGAGTTGATTTCTGCTCTTAACGAAGTATCAAGCGGAATACCAGAAGGTGAAGAATTAGGGTTATATCTCTCGTATGATTGATAACGAGTTTCATAGTTTTGTTTGTCATACGCATATCCAGCACTTCTTGCACAAACATCATTTTGAAGTGCATACTCAACAGCTTCACGGTCGGAAACCCTTGGAGTATTGAGAACATCATAATTACGCTCTTTTGGCGGTTTACTTCTTTCCTCAGCAATAAGAGCGTCAATACGACTGTTTTCAGACTGTTGATACTGAATAGCGGAATTTCGGATACTGTCTTGATAATCTTCGGTGCATACTTTTGTACCGAGTGAATCGGCATAGCGAGATGAATCGTATCTGTCAAAGCCCATAGCCTCGAAGTGTTCCTGAGCTGCTGCTCTGTATGCGTCACCGACTGTATCAAAGCTTTGTGCTGAATTGTTCATAAGGGTATCGGCACGATTTGAGATTGAATCTTCAATGGTATTGAGTTTTGCATTAAATGCACCTTCTGCAATATCTCTGTCAGCAAGTCTTGAAGCTTCCTGCTCAGTAAAGCCAGCACCTTGATATGTTGACTGAAGAATATCACGGTCATTTCTTGGATTAATCTCATATGGATTTGCATTGAGGTCCTGTCGAGCCATAATGTTTGCTTTATCTTCCATAATGCCTGCTGACATATATGAATTAGCAATCTGCTCTCTGTAAAGGTCGCTGTCATCAGCAATCTTGTTAGCAAGTTTTTCAGCTTTGTCGTGTTCAAGTCCTCTGCTTGCATATTCCCTTGTAAGCTCCTCTCTTGAACGAGCTATCGGAGAAATACCGTCAGCCATATCTTTTGCTGCGAATTTATCGGCAGTAACAGGATCAAGACCGTTTTTCTCATACATATTTTTGAGGTTATCTCTGCCGTGATAATCAGCAACGGAAGCAAAACTATCTTCCTTGTTAAGAACTCTATCTGCAAGCTCTTTTGATTTTTCAGGAGTAATGCCTCGTCTTTCGTACATATCTGATAACAGTTGTTCCTTAGATTTGCCTTTTTCGGCAAATTTCTCTGCTGCGGCAGTATTAAGAATATTGCCACGGTATTCATTTGCAACGCCCTGTCTTGCAGAAGCAATGTCCTTGCCCTTGAGTGTAGCTGACTGCGTTTGCTTATTAAGACTATCACTAATGAGCCTGCTCTGAGAAGCCTGAGCGTTATTGCTAACCTTAATTCCATTTGACTTGTTGTCAGCAACAACTTTTTTGCCTGTAACTGGTGAAAATGCACTTGAACCTCTGACGCCCTTTGATTTATTAGTGGGACTGTTGCTGATTTTTCCTTTAGCTGCAAATCCTGCTGCGTTTTGGGATTTAATAACTTCAGATTTTCCTTTGGCAAATGAAAAACCTTTAGCCCCCTTAGAAATGCCCATTTTAAGAAGTTTTCCTCCGCCTACAGCGGCACCTATTGCAGCCATACGAGCATAGTTGCGAGGCTGACGAGTCCAACGATTCGCAGCACCCATTGAACCGTATTCACCCTTGAGTGACGAGTCAATGCCCAAGGCTCTTTCAGCAATTTTGCTGCCGTTAATACAAGCAATAGCAAGGAAGAGTGCAAACAAGCAACGAACCCAAGCATTGGTTGGAAAAGCTGAGTTAATGATTTCCACGAAAATCATATACAACTGAACCAATATGGTTATAAATAGGGTAGAGAGAACAATATTCATTACGGATTTCAGTACTTCTTTGGCTTTCTGTCCGTTAGTGAGGTCGGTTGCGGCAGAGAATACCGCTAAAAACTGTCCGAATGTAATATTAAATACATTTTTGACGATTTTTAGAGCAGAAACACAGAAAATAATTGCTAACGATAAGAGTTCTATGAACATAACACCGTATTCGATATGGTATCTCCTGATGGCTGTGTTGTCCCAACCAAACATAGCAAGAATTGAACCAGAATTGTTGTTGCCGAGATTGCTGATAAAGTGATATGTATTACCGTTTATGTTGACATTTTGCACAGAGTGCTGATAGCCAAACAAATAGTTTGCTGCACTTTTAGAGTCTGAACCGTTGTAATCTGCAACATTTGTATCTCTGTCAATATATGCTTTATCGTAATTTACTTCGTCATCTTTGTTATTGATGATGTCATTGAAAGTCTTAACATCATCAATTTTCAGGTCGTATTTATCCAAATCGCTTACTTTGAAGTAAGCGTTACTGTTTGATAACACGGAAGCAACATCGTCACCGTCTTTAAAAGCGTTCTTCTTGATAGTACCCTTATTGAAATTGTCAGTCCAGTTGTCATTAAATTTCAGATTTCCCTTTTTTTGAGCCGTCTGAATGAATATATATTCCATATCGTATATATTCTGACTGATGATACTTTGTACTTTATTTGAACTAAAAAAAGACGATGTACCGCCCGAATTAGCGAATTGTTCGTTTGCAGCAATGAGAGCATTTTGACCGTTTGAGTCTTTTGCTATAAGCATATCAGCAATACCTGCGTTTGTGTTATTTTCGACATCATTGCCGTTAGCACCCTTACCATTCTGAGAGGTATCGTACCAAACCGTAGCGGTTGACTCGTTGATACCCATAAAAATCATTGGAAATCCTACGAGTGCAACAAGAAGAATACAACAGTTTTGTATATATTTTTTGCCTTGTGATTTTTTGGTGTCTATGGAATCGTCACCATTAATCATATTGAAGCCCAGTACAAAAATTCCAATGGCTATCGGTATCCAAAGATACTGTATCCAACCCTGAAAAAGACTTACGACTTTCTCGCTGTACATAAAGCGGAAAAGTTCAAAAGACTTTGAATATAGCTCACTCATTGTTGATGTAATATCTGCCATAATTGACATTATCCAACACAGAATTGCATTTATCATATCCACTATGACTATCCAAACACCGCCACCGCTCATTAATGAGGTCAGTCCTGCATTATATGATTCACTGTTTTTTGCAAACCAACTAAGAAAAGACAATATTTTACATCTCCTTTCTTTAAGATTTAAGATTTTTTTGCATTTGCGAGGCTGCCTTTTAAAGACAGCCTCGACTTTTGCTTTTGCTCATTAACCAAATGACAAGGCATTTGTGATTGCCTGAGCAATGATTGTCGGACCTAAGCATAAAAGTGTTCCGACGATGATGTAAGGAATCTTTTCTTTAGCAAGCTGTTTAGCTCTGTCAGAGCCAAAGATAAAAACTAAACCTACGGCTGCAAGTGAAACAGCAACGATGACATAAACATACGGTGCTACATCATCAAGAAAACTAACAATGTTATTCTTGATCTGTTCAAGATAGCTGTTTGTGCTTGCCAAAGTTACCTGTACTGCAAGTCTTGAAGCTAAATTACCCATTCCCTTTAACCCCCTTTCTGAAAAAGTGTTTTTGCACAATCTAAATGTGAAAGAAGATGTGTGCTGTATGTAAAAAAACGGCAGGAAAATTAAAAATTGTCCTGCCGTCAATTACCAAAAATATTTTGTTGTATAAAAATAGCCTCTAATTTCGCTTGTATTGGATTTTAGACTTAATATGTAACCTTTACTCGAATTAAGTCTAAAAATCTCTTAAAAGTCAAAATAGAGGGTGTTATGAGCGTAATTTGTGTAATTGATGATTACTAAAATCCAAATTCTTCTAAATTTTCTCCTTCTTGCGTTTCATCACAAGCTTTAACGCAATAAAAAATCTTGCAGGACTTATAGCCCTGTTCACGGATAATTAAAATAATTGTGTTATCTCTGTGTTCTATGAACGAACCGTCAAGGTCTGATAGCTTTGCTATACAAGCTTCTTCGACAATGTATTTGTTTTCTCCCCAGATAGATTCGATTGTGAAGCTTGTTCCTTCTGCAATGCTGTCTTTTTTCTCGCCGCCAAAGAAAGGCTTTGAGTAACAGGTGAGAATTGAAGTGGTGTGTTCACAGACTGGAATATCTGCACTTGCATTAAGGACTATGCCGTCACGCATATTTGCCCTTGTGGGATTAAGGAATATTGGCATTATGTACCTATGCGACTTTGTGCGTACAATCTTACCTTTGCGGTTTACGATTTTTGTCAGCAAAAAAATATTCATTATGCCAATAGCCGAATACTTGCTGTTGTTTTTATTTTTGAAATCAAAATGGGATTTTAAATCTATCTGAGATAGTGTTTCCTCAGATAGTTTTTCTCTTTGCTCTCTAACAAGGCTTTCAAGCTGTTCAGCCTTTTCTGCGTCATTGGAAATGATATTCAGCGTGTTTGTTTCATACCTTTCTCGGATTTTCCTACTGACTTTTGTTGTAAAGGGCTTGGCTGCTATATACACACCCAAAAAAGCGACAATGAAAATAATTATAAGCTGCATTGTTTTACCTCTCTTGGATTTAGTAAGCTTCATTTTGAAAATTCTCAAGTACCTGTTCAAGCCCCATTCGTGCAACTGTTATATTGCTGAACTTGCTCCAACATTCTTCAATCTCAAAAAAGCTTGCAACTCTTATGAGCTGTCTGAGTGTTCCACATTCGTCTGGATAATCGCAAAACACAGCATAGACTTCAATGTTGCCGTAGTTCTCATATAGTTTTGTTATATACTCAAGCTCACGCTCATAAGTGTAATCATTGAGCCTTGCGGTGTAAATTTTTTCCCTTGCCGCTGTGTGCGTATGCTGCATATTTGCAGTCCTTGTATTTGCCATTGCTTTTTGTTCCTTTCGTGCCTATTCAAATTTTTATTTACCAATCTCAATTTCTAAATGCTGTCTATGTAGTCAAGCTTTTTTAAGTCGTCTATGCTGTAACTTGCGTTGCTTGATTTTTTACCTGAACTTGAACTTGAACTTTGAGCGGTTTTACAGCTCTCATTCGTTACAAATGCTTCGTCAGCGTTAAAAAGCATAGTCTTGAGATAACTCTTGATGTTTGCAATCTTTGTAGTTTTCCTTGCAACCTCGAGTGTATCAAGCACATATGCGATATGTTCTTTAGTCAAAGAGTCAAACTTGTCAGTAACTTCCTTTGTGGGTATGCTCACACCAGAAATTTTGCTTTTACTGTTTGAGGCTTTGCTTTTGACTTCACAAATAGTTTTCACAATCAGGTTGAGGTATTTCTCTGAATAGCCGTCTGCCACCAAACTCTCAAAATCTATTTGAGTTTCGACCTTAGCCTGTAACTGGAGCTTCTTTGCTTCTTCTTCACTGATTTCAACTTCGGGTTCGGTGCTGCAACCACTTTCTTTCACGAAGATGGTTTTGTCAAAACGCTTGATTTCAAAGCTGATACTCTGAGTAACTCTGTTGTACTTGTATTCAAAAGCTAAGTCGGTTTTTTCGTTGATTTCTGCCTGTGCTTTTGAGAAAATGCGGCGGTTAAATTCTTTGAAATTATCCTTGTACGCTTTTCCACAACACATTTCTTTTCTCAGCTTGTCAAACGGAATTTCCCATTTTCTGCGAAAATCACCGTTTGAATAAAAAAATAGATTTGACCTGAGATAGATATATAACCTGATACTGAGTTCACTCTTGAGATTGACCGTAACCTTGAGCTGATATTTGATTGAGTTTATAGCTCCGTTATCAAAAAACATATTTTTTGCGTCTTGATTGTATTTTGCGGCAATGACAGTCTGACCTGAATCTTCGTCAACGATTACACCAAAGTACGAAAACATATGGACTGGAAGCTCGCTGTTCTTGTCTGGATTAATTCCGACTGCAATTTTTAAATTAAAAAGCTCATCGCACCATTTGTTTAAATACTCAGTTCTGATCCTCTCAACTCCGAGCATATTTTCAAAATCTTTTTTGCGAATTACCAAAGCTCCATCTTCGGACTTGCTCTCCTCAAGCATACTCAAGTATAGGTCAAGCAGCTTGTATGAGTTTACGCTCAAAGGTTCTTTGATTGAGGCAAGCATTAGGTTTGATTTATTGACATAGTTAAAAATTGAAATTTTGTTGCTGTCAGTTATCGGAGTGGTTATTTCAGTTTCCTGATGATTTGATTTAATTATTCCTTTCACAATACGAACCTCACTTTCGATTTTTGTTAATTTCTATTTGTTACAATTCTGTCATTTTTAGACTTACAAGAAAAAGAACCAAAAAGAAGATAAAGAAGATGATGATAGATGATGATTATTATGTTCTCTATCATCATCATCATCTAATTTAAGACTAAGTATATATATGTAGAATATATATGGGATTTTTGACACATAGTTCGTTACCGCTTTCGCCAGTATTTAACTGAGGTTTTCAAAAAACGCTATTTTTGATTTTTGAAATTAGGGTGGATAAGTTGTACACCGAGGGTGGATAAACTGTACACCGAGGGTGGATAAACTGTACACCGAGGGTGGATAAGCTGTACACCGAAGGGTGGATAAACTGTACACCGAGGGGTGGATAAGTTGTACACCGAAGGGTGGATAAACTGTACACCGAGGGGTGGATAAACTGTACACCGAGGGTATGATTTTGAATTAGAAATCAAAAGCCAGATAAGATTTTTTGCTTATCTGACTTCATTAAAAAAATATGTATTCAATTTACTGATAAATTACAAGTATAGTCTAAAACCTCGAAATTTGGCTTGTATGCGATTTTGTGTCTTAAACTTAAAACTATATTAATTAGACGCAAAAACACAACACAGCTAAATACATTGATGTATGAGTGTTCTTGCTTTGCTATTTACTGTCTATTATATTTAAAAAGCTATGTAAGAAAATACAATTCCATACGCTGACTGTTGAAACTATTGCTATTGCCTCAAAGATTTCTTTATATTTTTTTGATACTCTAAATCGAATACCCATAATAAAATCATAAATAACTAAGATTATATTAATAAGTAATGATAAAAGGAAAATAAAAAGAATTATGTTTTGTATAGTCAACATCACATTAAAAAATTCAGAATCTGATTTAGTTAATATTTCATCAGGAGTAATTGCTATATGAGGCATTGCCAATGCAAATAAATATATAGGTATAATGGAAATCGTAATATAAATTGAAAATTTAGTTGCTTCAATTAATTTTTTTTGAATACTATAATTTTTAGTTTTTTTGTATTCGGAAATACTCATTTTCATCCTCCAATAATTTAATATTAATACTTGTGATAATGTTTTATTCGCTTATGATTATTTCTCTTTTTTGCTTTTGGCTTTTGATTTTTCAATTTCAGACTTTGTATTTTATTACCGTTTTTACCACTAACAAATTCAGTTCCCTTACCGCTATTACCAAGAGTAAGGTCATTCGGTTTTGTAATTTTATTTTTATCAAAATATTCTTTTGTCAATAAAGAATATTTTGAAACAGAATCGTTCTTTGAGTCTGCAACGATAAAAAAATCCTTGCTATCATATTTTTTACGCATTTATTATCACCTTTAAATTTTTTATATGAGCTATATAAAAATATATTCGTAATTTTTAATCATTGAAAAATCCACCAAGCGTAAACACTCATATTCTTTAACAATGAGCTTTGAGGGATTGCTATTTGCTAAGTCAATTGAAGTAATAGCTCCGTCATTATTTTTATCAAAATATGTGTCAACTTTTACATTGTGTATTTCTGTTTTATTAATAGTATATAGATACGATTCTTCGTTGTATTTGCTAATAACTTTTTTAAATTCCGTTATCTCATATGTTGTACTTTCTCTTTCGTTCATTGCAATAGGCGGAATAAATATTATACACACAATAGCTGACAAAGAAACTACAGTGCCCATAAAAGATAATATACGACTGATTTTAGCCATCAAACAAATAAATTTATAATCTATACAATTACTGATGATTTTCATAATTATCAACATATTAAAAATAAATGCTATAACAATAGCAATGGTAATCCAAACCATAGCACACTCTCCTTACAATTAACAGTTTAAATTATATATGTAATTCATATCAACCTTTTCGGAAATTCCATCAACCTTGCCTTTCCAACTGTACTGATGAATGTCAACAAATGGCGGAAGCTCATTGTACGAATTATTTGGTGCTGCCATCCAAATTAAATATTTGCTTGCAAGCTCATCAGGATAAGCACTGTCAACAAGCATTGATTTTGCACTATACATTCCAACATCAAATCCATAACCCTTTACTCCGTCACAAAAGGTTGAAATAATATCAGTCAATGTTCTGCGTGGCAAAACAGCCTGTCTGTATTCTTCAACATCAAGAAAAACAGGCAAGTCAAACTCTTTGCCCCTAATGGTTTTCATACAATTTCTTACTTCCGCTTTTGCGGCATCGACAGATGTAGCGTAACTATACCAATACGCACCTACATTTAAGCCTGCGGCTTTTGCTTGCTTATAATATTTCTGAAATTCATTATCCTCTTGATTCGGGTCTTTGCCGTAGCCTGCTCGAATAATAACACAAGTTATGCCTGCACTCTTTACTTTGCTAAAATTAATATCACCGTTCCACTCAGAAATATCAATACATTTTGCTTTATCAACATTGAACTTAACTGATACGGACTTAGAACATTGTTGGGCGGTAACGGTAGCGGTGCCGACCTTATTAACTTTCACTTTTACCATATTTTTATCAGACGAAACAATCTTTGCAACTGTACTGTCTGATGATGAGTATGTAATGTCGCTTATAGCGTTATTGGTTATTATTGAAAATGTAACTGTATCACCAACATTTTTCTTATACTCATTTGTCACTACAGATAGTTTTGTGTTCGCCTCAATGTTTTTAATATTGTTGTTTGAAATTTCTATTTGTAATGTTGAAATATCGTTTACATCAACTCTGCCGTCATTGTTCAAGTCATAGTCCATATTGTCGGTAAATCCTGATAGTTCGTTCTGTAAATAAGTAACATCATTCACATCAACTTTATTATCCGCATTAATATCTAAACCTTTTGCAAATACAGACATTCCACAATTGATAACTACAATACTTGTAATTACACCAATTATTATATTTTTTATTTTCATTTACTCATTAATCCTTTATTTAATAAATCATCACATTCGCCGGAAGCAATAAACAGTGTGTACAATATAAATGTATCAGTTATCGCTAAAAAACTCATTACACACCAAGTTAAAGCCATTATGCTCACCTCACTTTAAATGCTTGTTTAGCTTCACATTCGCTGAAAAAAGCATTTTCACCAATAGTCCAAAATTCATCGCCTGATGTTTTGCACCTTACGCTCATACTGTTTTCTTCTAAAAGAATTGCGGTGACGGTATCATTGCACATCATCATTTCTCCGTCACCTAAGTCATCAATCAAGAAAACTTTTTTACCTATCATATTTTCTACCATATCAGTACCTCCGTTTATCATAACTTGCACTTTTGAGATCGTTTTCTGTTTTTTAATTTCCTTTTGTTCTTTTTCCTTCCCGTAACTTTTAAAAGCGTTGTATATGAAACATATATATAGTACAATTAATGACAGCAATAAATAAAAAAGAAAATTATGTATAGTATCAAAAAATTTTGTGTTGGAAGACAAGAAGAGTATAGGTGTGATATTAATATTCATTTTGTTATACCTTCAAATTTTTTATAACATATTGTTTGATATTGACATTTATATCTTAATGATATATAGTAAAATTAGTTATATGTTTGAATATAGGTCACTTGTTTGACTTGAAGAAATGTAATTTGTATCGATTTTTCTTTTTGACATCATGGATAAAATTTCATTTCTTTTGTTATAAATTAATTCTTCTTTTTGGTTTAATGGCAAAGAATTTTCAATAGGACTCGGCTTAATATATTCATCTATAATAATTCTATCAATGATAGTAGCCATTGTATCTGCTATATCGTCATCACAAGTGAGATTTTGCAAAAATTCAGATATATTTCCTTTTAAATCAATTTTTAATTTTAACAAAATAAATCAGTCCTTTCAGAATGGAGATGTTAATATGGATTGTAGAGGTCATGAAAAAAGATTGAGAATAGTTCAGGAATACAAAATAATACCAATTGCTCACATCAAATTATTAAATGGTAAAATTATATCAAGTGATGCTGGGGGAGATATAACAGATAGTTATTTTATGTTTAATTGCATATCAAAGACAACTAACGAAAGAGAAATTATATATTGTGGAAAACCAACCGCAATAGATTTTTGCAACTTAACAAATCAAAAATTACCAGATTTATTCAATCCCTTAAAATGTACGTCAGTATCAGGTAAGCTAAATAAGAATAATATAAGAGAAGCTGAGATGATTGATAAAAAATGGAATCCAATGAGAAAGCAGTTATATAACGCAACAATGTTATTGATTGCTATTTTTGATGCTAAACCAGATACTCCATTATTTGTAATAAAAGCAGAATTAGAAACTTATGTTGACAGAGAGCCTTTTTTAGCAAGAATTAAGGCAATAAATACAATAATTTCAAAAACAAATAAAACTATGCGTGATATTATTGATGAATTAGGAAAAAATAATGATTTAAAATCTTTTTCTTTTGATTTATTAATTCCAAAATTAAACGAGAAAAATATTGAACAATATTTTGAAAAAGATATTTAACAGATTATTTTTGCTTTAGTAATCTGCGTATCCACTTGATTTTTGCAATAGTCCATTCTTTAATAGCCTTAAAAGGATAGAAAGGTGAGCCACGAAATACATAAATAACAAACATAAGAAAACAGAGCAATGCAGAGAAATAAACCAAATCCAACCAAGTATAAACACGATTACTTTTATTGCTAATCACCTCATCAGCTGTTGCAGTATCAGTAATCGTATCTTCAACCCTTTCGCCACGCACACACAATCTGTGCGTATTAATTGAGTACGGATAGCAAGTGACCAATGTCACATAGTCTTTTCCGTTCTCAATTTCAAGTTTACTTGAATCATCAGGGTCAACTATATTAATCTCACACACCTTGTATGTGAGTGTTTTATTCAGTACATCTATTTTAAAAGTATCTCCGATTTGCAGTTTGTCCAACTCATCAAAGAACACCTGTTCAGGATAACCGGAGTGAGCGGATATAACAGCGTGTGTGCTTGCACCGCCAATGGGCAAGGAAGTGTTTGCCAAATGCACACAGCCTTTTTTGAGTTTTTCTTCTCTGTTGGTGCTGTCGTGATACACCGGTAAGTCAACATTTATTTTCGGAATTTCAATGGTACACATTATATCGTCATAGTTGAGAATGTTCTCATACTCTGACATTGCTGCATTGTATTCGTCTTTTTCTTCATCGTTTAATGCACTCTTTGCAAGCAATTCGTTAAAATTTTGAGCCTTAGCAAGCTCGTTGTCGATTTCATCATCAGACATTGTTTGAGTGCTTTCACTGTAGTTTTTTATAACTGTTTCATTGCTTTTACTGTTGATGTAATCGGCAATGTTGGGATATACTATAAAGCCTATTCCGACCGTAGCAAGAACGCAGAGGGATATAAAAAATATTTTAGTTTTCATAATTTTTTGTGAGCAAGGGCCACCGATAAATCGGCAGCCCTTTTGTTATAGTTTAATTATTTAGCTGTCTTAGCTGATTTCTTCTTGATGAGGTATGCAAGTACCAATGCAAGAGAAATGCCTACACAAGCCACACCAGCCATTCTGATGAAGCCTACATATCCGCCTGTCTTAGGGAAGAATACGATTGTATCAGTTACGGTAATTTCAACTGCGCCGTTTGTCGGTGCATTCTTTACCCAAGTGTTTTTAGTGAATACCGAATTATACTGAACAGGGATTTCAACTTCAATTACCTTGCCGTAAACATTGTAACCGGCAGGAGCAACAGTTTCTACAATGTAATATGTTCCGCTCTGTACTTTCATTTCTTCGTTAGCGGAGTTCATAAACTTAACTGTGCCGTTGCTGTCTGATGTACCTGTTGCAATAGCGTTTTTCTGTGATTCAGCGTCAGCCTTTGTCTTGTAAAGTTCAAAGGTTGCACCTGCAAGCGGATTGCCTGCTTCATCGAGCTTGTTTACGCCAATGCGATAAGTGTAAACATATACCTTATTGCCTGGAACGCTGTCAACACCTGAATCATTACCGTATTCAAGTTTTACATCTTCATTCGGGTTGCCTGCTGTACCAACTACAGCGTATTTGTTGACTGTTGTAGAATATGTTACAATAACAAATTTTGCGTTGCTTGTATAAAAATCTGACTTTGCAAGATACTCGGAAGTAAGAGCGACATTAAACTTTGTGTTTTTGCCCTCACCCTCGCTTGTTACATTCACCTTGTAATCTGTGCCTTTAGTAAGGTCAGCTACTTTAGCACCTTTAGCGTCAACAAGTGTAACCTTGAATGAATTTTTGTTAAGTGTAAGACCTGCACTCATATCATCATATACAGCATATGTTGTGAGCTTAATGTCATTTGAGCCTGCTACTGTATTCTTAAGTTTAAAGTTTACAGTGTCACCAAGTGATACATCTGTATAGTTAGTATTGTTCTTTGTGCTGTTGGTAATTGACTTTTCTGTTGACGGTGTGCTGTCAGCTACCTTGCTTGCAAGATTGATTTCAGCGTAGCTGTATACCCAACTGTTATTGTAATACGGGAGAGCAAGAACAGAGTTTGTGATACTTGTAACACCGGCAGGGTACTTAACACACTTGATGTAATAAATACCCTGTTCAAGATTTGAAAAGCTCTGTGTTGTGTTTGTTGCCGATGAAGTAAATGTACCCTGTGATACTGCCGTACTTAAATCAGCGGTATCGAGTGCGTCAAGAGCAGCCTTTGAATCGCCTGCAAGAATTTCAGCACTGATTGAATTTATAAGTGATTTGTATTCTGTTTTGAACGGAGTAGCTGTTGTGCTCTTGAGGTTCGCAACTCTGAAAAGTTCAAAAGTATAGCCCGGTTTAGTGCATTTCACACTGATATTTACCTTTTGGTCTGTCTTAAGTGCAGTAGCCGCACTTGCTGTTGGGATCGCCGCAAAGAGTAATGTCAACATCATTACTACTGCGAGCAGTTTGCCTGTGAATGATTTTCTGATTGATTTTCTCATAAGAAAACCCCTCCTTAAAAATTTTTTGCGGACAATTTGTCCGTTGTATGGAAAAAGCCCAACAGATTTACTGTTGAGCCTTTTTGCCAATGTGTTTTTTCTTTTTTCTTATACCTAAACCAATAGCACCTACTAATATTGTAAACGCTAATACAGCGGCGCCGATTTCAATGTAAATCGGTCTGTTGTTGCCTGTTCCGCCGGTTTCAGGAATGAAGACGCTGTTATTCTTAACCGTAAGCTGTATATCAAGTGTATCTAAGCTGTCGGGCGAAATGGTAAAGTTAATCTTGCCTGCATACGGCATATTACCTTTGCTGTCTGTTTCAATGAAGTAATAATCACCGGGCAAGAGGTTATTTACAATAATTCTGCCGTCGCTGTCGGTAACGAGCTTTGTTACCGTATCAGCCGTCTTGCTGTCGGCAGCTTCGTACATAATACTGCTGTTTTTATTTATAACATTAACAATGCCTGTTTTTGTGTTGTAGAGTTCAAACTCAATACCTTCAAGCGGATTGCCGTTGCCGTCTGTTTTTAAAAGCTCTACACTGCCACGCTTGAGCAGGTTTTTCATCGTAACTACAAAGCTTTTGCCTTCCTCAAGTGTAACTGTCTGAGCCGCAGGCTTTACATACTTAGCAGGGAAGTAATATGTACCGTCTGCATTTTTAAAGCCTAATTCGTCAATTGTGTATTTAACCTTTTCATTGCTTGTGTTATACACCGCAAGATTGGTAAGATGAGCAGTGCCGTCCTCGCCTGTTACAAGCACCTTATTTGTTTTGCCGTCATCAGACTTTACCGAGAAGTAAAAGCCGCTTACAATGCCGTCCTCTGATTCTTTCTGAACGATAAGACCTGTTTTTTGAAGTCTGTTAGCAAAATAAAATGAAAGAGTAACATTTTCCTTTAGCGTAACGGTTTTTTTAGCAGGAGGAATATATCTGTCAGGTATCGAGTATGTACCGTCTGCATTTTTGTAGCCAAGCTCTGTGATTATGTATTTTACATATTCTCCGCTTGCTTTGTAAACAGGCAAGTCGCTGAGCGTTGCTGCACCGTCTATGCCCTTGCTTTTTGTTACTATGTTTTCGTCTGTCACTCCGTCATCAGACTTGACATTAAACCATACATCCTTAGCAGTATTAGCTCCTCGCTTACTGTCATCTGCGGTTTTGTAGATTGTAAGATTGCCGTAAACGGTATCTCGTGGTTCAGGTACTTCAATCTCGTTAAATGTTGTGATTGAGCCTGTGGCTTCATCGACCTTTATTTGACGGATAAACAATTCAGGATTGATTTTGTAGCCTGTCGGGGCTTTGGTTTCCTGTATTGTCACCGTGCCGAGTGGTAATGTTGGAGTGCTTGAATTAGGAACATAATAAAATGCTTCTCCAAAATCACTTTCGGCACGATAATCTTCATCTAAATAGGTGTGACCTCTGCCATCTGTTTTGAGTACCCATTTTCTTTCAGGCTCTATTCCCGAAAGTTCACCTTCGGTATAATAATAGCCTTTGTAATAGGAAACAGTAAATTCAGCATTAGCCATATTTGTTGTCTGACCTGTTACTGCATCCTTTTTTTGCAGTAAAATATATATCGGGTCATTCAACGGTTCGTCAGCAATAGTAACTGATAACACTGCAAAACCACCGTCTGTGCCATTTATAGCCATTTGCACCGGACGGTTATAGTTTTTAAAACCTTTCGGTGCTGTCATTTCGACAGCATAGTAACTGTCACTGTATGCAATTTTATATAGCTCTGAATTTGCGTTATAGTCCCAAGAGTTGCCGTCTTTAGATATAGCTTTGCAATCTCCGTTGCTATCAGTAATGAAATACCTAACGATGTTATTCTTTACACTGTTATCTGCAAGATAATCATAAGCACTCTTTTTGTTCGCAAATACAGCAAACATACCGCCGTCTAATGAATAGCAGTCATTGTCTGTTGTCAAATCAGGATTACTGCTTTCTTTTTTGAACTTCAGCTTAACGATTTCGGTATCAGACAGTTGAAGAATATCAAGTATTCTTTCGTTATTGCAATCGTCTGTTGTGACTGTAACATTGTATTTTTTGTTGCTAAGAGCGAAGTAACCGTTTGACGGTGCTTTTGTTTCCTTGAGGTAATATTCTCCTGCGTCAAGCTCGAAGTAGCTTTTACCTATCCAATCCTGATTGGAGTAGGAATATTTGATTTTTGAAATATTACCGTTTCTGTTAAGCTGTGCAACTGCAACAACAGAATTATCAGCTTTTTTATACAGAGTATATTCTGCACCGCTGAAATTAAGATAATCCTTATCCTGAGTGCTTTCTGTCAGGTCTTTAATACTATCGTTAGTGCCTGACTTTTGCAACGACAATTTAGCCTTTTTCGGAATTTCAACTATGAGGTGCTGATATGTTCCGTCTTTTGGATTTTTTGGCTTTGGGTGTGCAATATAAATGTTGGTTGTACTTGCGTAACTTGCAATCTTGCTGTAATTACCGCTGTGCTTTGAAACACGCTGACACACATCAACAATCATATTTACCATTTCAGAAATGTCACTATATCCGCTCCAAGTTTTCCAAGCTGTACTTTTATCATTAAGCATTGTGTGATAAAGCTGAGATAGTGCGAAATGACTTAGGATATAGTATGCGTCATCATTACTTATTTTAGCAGCAGAAAAGAAAGAACTGTATTTATACGCTGCTTTCGGACCTATGAACTTATCATACATATATTGCTTCATAGTCTTGTTTTCAACTACAATTTCTTTACTGTCAAAAAAATGTTTTGCATACAGCAACTCTTCACCAACAATGAGTGCTTTTTCGGAAGTGTTGCTTGAATTTGGATCAAGCTTAATAACTTCCTTACCTGTATCTCCGTAGAAGTCTGTAAATTCAACAGTTTGTCCGCCGGTAGTCTGAGCATACGACTGTGGGTCAATGCAATAGCCTATTTCACCGTTGAATTTAAACTTGTATGCGTCCAAACGACCGTCACTGCCATTGTTGACAAGAACGATAGGCTTCTCTGATGATTCAATTAGCACCTTGCCTCCGATTTCATCAAGTCCCGTATATGAATATGCTCCTGCAGAAACGCTTGCAATAGGCAGCATAGCAAAGATTGTTGTTAATGCAACTGCCAATGATGTCAGCTTTTTAGGCTTGCAAAAAGAAATAATCGCCGACTTTAGCTTTTTAAATTTGTTCATAAAACTCTCCTTTCAATGAGATAGTATGTATTGTGAGGGGCGGTGGACTTCTGCTCATATTGGTGCTCCTTTCAGATTTTTTGGTATAAAAAAGCAGTCAAGTTTTTATACTTAACTGCTTTATATGTTATATAAATTTTTAACCATTTATAAAGTTCGCATTTATATCATTCTAAATAATTATGTAATAAACGCATCAATGAATTATAAACACGTCTTTGAAGTATTGATTCATAATAATTAAGGGTACAGATTTCGTGGCAAGCTTCTGAATACTTTTTCTTTTCAAGCGCTTGCATAATAAGCAAGAGATTTATATAAAAAGAATAGTAACTATGTCGTTTTATTATTATTTGTTTTTCGGGTGTAAAACCTTTAAGTTCAAAATAAAATTTTGTCAATACTCTTTTTGCTTTAACCTCATCATAATCTATAAAATAATTATGATAAGCCTCTAAAGGCTCAATGACGGATCCTAATTCCTTAATGCCTTTTCTTTCCATTTTATCACCGTTTCTAATAGATGTAAAAAATCACACATTTTGAATATAAAAAAGCAGTCAAGCTCTTGCTTAACTGCTTTAATTGATGTGTTTAATTTTCATATATATATCAATACCAACCTGCTGCTCTTACGAGAGTTGTTTTTGTTTCATAATGTCCTTTTTCGGGAACTGTTTCAGTTTCATAGCCAACAATTGTTGATACAGTTTCGACACGATAACTTGCATTTTCACCATTAATCATATGATTATATCCGTGTTCGCCAACGCAATCAGTAATATCCGCACCACAAGTGTTACAGATAGTAACTGTATGGTCTTCATATATTGGACATTGCCAAGTGTAGCCTTCCTCATCAACTACCCACACTTTTTCGGTTTTATACTCTGCATCGTACCAAGTTTTGCCCTCGTGCGGGTCTTTTGTTGCAGGCTGTGTAGCCGGTGCCGGTTCAGGCTTACTTGAAGATGATGAGCCGGAGCCGCTTGACGGCTTGCTCTGACTTGAGCTGCTCGATGAACCGCCTGACGGTTTACTCTGACTTGATGAACTGCTTGAGCCTGAATTGCTTGCAGGCTTGTTTGTGCTGCCTGATGAGCCGTTGCTCTTGCTTGTCTGACCGTTGCCGGCATTGTTATTATTGTTGTTAGTCTGATTGCTGTTGCCGTTGCTGTTATTGTTGCTCTGACCGCCGTTGTTCTGCTTGCTGTCGGTCTTTGCTGCATTCTGTGCATTAACTTCCGTAGCTTTTTCCGACTTCTCCGCAGGCTGTGTCTGCTTAACCTCAACAACCTTAGTTGCTTCTTCTATATGTGTATTGCCCTGACTGTCCGTCACAACCTGTGTAACAGTCTGAACAGATGTGCCGATAACTTCGTCTGCTGTTGCAGTAGGCTTTTTATTTCCGCAAGCGGTCAGCATAGCAATAATGACCGCCGCCACCGTTACTGCCGCAACCGCAACAATACCAATAGCCTTTTTCTTATTCGTTTTTTTCTCTGCTGGTTCATTCGTATTTGTAATGTTTGTGTTCATTTCCTGTGTAGTCATAACTCTGACCCCTTTCGTATATGTCTTTATATCTTAATTTTACAATTCACATTTTTGTTTGTCAAATATTAATTATTAAATTCAAAAAATCTCAGCAAAGGATTTTCTAAGCTGAGATTTTGCAATACTTATTTTTTTATGTATTCTTTTAATTTCTTAATATCGTGTGTAATTTCTTTGCCTCCGTTGTACTTATCAATCCAATAAGAGTGAATTTCGCATATTAATAAAGCAATACCGTTAATAACCAATAATGGGAATAATATAATATCCATATTTATAACTATAACATTTTCAACATATGAGAACAGATCATAATTGTTTATGATAATCTAATATAGAAGGAAACTGTTTGTTGCAAATAAAATAGGCAAGAGGTGTTTTTATTAAAGAAATTACACCTAATGAAATTTCAATTATAGCATTGCAAGTTTTTGCTACCTTTGTATTAGCAATAAGGTTAATTATTATGAAGAGTATCGGAAAAACATATAAAGATTTAGTGTAGTTCATAACTATTATTGAAATAAAAAAATTTATAAATATAGAAGTAATTATGAACATTCTTAATGATGTAAATGGAGTAATTATATATTTTGAAAAGTTTTCAAAAAGTGATAATAAATACAGATAACAACATATAATAGTGCCACAGATTGCAAATGCTGAATAAATTTTTAGACAACCAAATGCTGTTGTTGTTAAGATTAATATGATAAAAAATGCTTGATTAACAAACCTAAATGTTTTATTTGATGTAATTTTTTTTATTTTAGGTCTTAAATAATAGCTTAATTGCATTATTTTAATTTGTATCTTCCATATGAATGAAAAAACAATATCTAAACATTTAAAAATATATTTCATAATATAATTTACCACCTCTTGGATAAATTATATCATTTTTTATCTTTATTTTCAATCCACAGTAACCGTATCGGAATAGGAAGAGATACAAGAATTGCAATGAAAAATATGGGAATAGATTTACATATAAATATATACATAGTTAATATCATTAATAATTGCGTTGGAAAAGTATATATATCATCTTGCAATTTTTTAACACTATTATAAAATAACAAAAAGGCTGATAAAAATATAATAGATAACCATAAGTGTAAGTCTAAGTCCATCAGTATATAATAGAAGAATTGACATACGCAAGAGAAAGCGATAGTTTCCGAACTGATTTTTTTGTTTTTGTTTTTTACTGTAATCCATAAAATTTTGATAATACATATCACTATAATTAAATTTGCTATAATTAAAAGGTATGGAGCTACAGAACTAAAAAGTATTTTATATATTATTTCTCTTTCTTGCATATAGCTAATCTCCTTATTTCATATAATAAAAAAACAGTCAAGTTTTTATACTTAACTGCTTAAATGTGATATAAAATTATTTTGTTAAACGCAATCCTGAAATTTTAATATATCCAATTTCATCTGTTATATATCTGTCATCGGCAAATACGGTAAAACAAATTTCTTTTATTTCTTTCCATGAATCCCGGGAAGACATTTTTGCTAATGGTATAATGTGATGCTTGTTTTCAAGCGGAAAGTCGATAAATTGACTTTGCTGTACATTCTTTATTTGAAATTGCACTAATTTAATACTTTGAGAAGTATCAAGTGAAAATTCTAAATTATAATTTTCATCGTAGTAATTTTCTAAATTTATAAAAGGGGTAAAAGAAAGTAAAATCATTGCAAATTGGCATCCGGGCAATTGCTTTACTTTTTCGGGCATTGTAATCTTTGCTTTAATAACAGGGCCGTTACTTTCGTTTTCTATATTACAAATATCTCTTGTTACATCATACGATTTTACAATTTGTATTGGACAATATTCATTAAATCTATCGGTAAGATAAAATGTACTGTTATTTGTTTCTTTGGGCTTTTGTGAGTTATTATAATTATTAATAACATCACCTTCAATATTACCGAATACATTACCGTTTACAACACCTATATTTTGAGAAACAGTTGGCTTTATGTATTTAGCAAATTCTAATTCTTTTTGGATTTCTTCGTCAATATTAATATATTCTTTAAGTAATCCTTCGGATTTCAAATATACATCAGGTGTATTATTTATATATTTACATATTTTATCAAGTGATTTATCGTCCAGTATCCAATTTGATAATTTGTTTTTGAGAAAGTCTTTTGTAACAGAAGTTCCCTTCTTTATTAAATCCCAAACTGCACTGCTTACAATTCCGGAAGTTAGTTCATTCATAGTATCCCTCTTTTTATTAATGTGTTGTCATATTGACTTTTAAATTTTTATAATATATAATGTAGTTACAGAGGAAACCGTTTAAAGCGGTTAGCCGAGATTGTTTAATTAATTATAAAAATAATCGTTCAACAAGTTTTAGCGGGCTGTTGGGCGATTATTTTTTTATGTATTTAATGATCTCAAGAAGTTCTACTAACAAAATAATCAGTAATACTAACTCGGTCATACATATCACCCCCCTTATTCGGGAGTGCTAACCGCCTTATATCCTCTGCAACTACTCCATAAAGCCTTTAGGCTGAATGGCAGGTATTACATATGTTGTGTAAAATTATTGTTAAAATGTTGTGCTTGATTTAATTCTGACTGCAATTCAAGTATTTGTTTCTGTTGCTCAACAGATAGTGTTTGCAATCGTTCAACTTCTTTCATTAAGTTGTTGATAGATTCCACATAATTTTTTATGCTGCGTTGCTCATCAGTTAGATTTTCATATTTATATTTACTCCTTTCAATTTCTTTAATAAGCATTTTATCGACATTATTTAATAAACTGTAAATTTGGTTATCATTATTTTCTAATGATTTTTGTGCCTTTTCTATGTTTTGTTGTGTATCTTTATTTTCGCTACGAACTAAGTCCTTAACTTTTTCGTTGTCAGTACTTAAACCTTTTTGGCCTTCTTTTATTGATTTATGTTCATTAGATAACTCCTTGTTGCTTTTTACTGATTTAACTATATCAATGATAACTCCGGTTAAAAGTACAAGGCAACTGCAAAAAACAACCCAATCCATCATATTGCCCCAATTTATCGATTCATCTATATTAAAGTGCATATATTTCACCTCTATTCTACAATTAACATTTTTGTTTGTCAATCACATTATTTCTATTAAACAATGTGATTGACAAAGTTTTCTGACTTTTTTACATTAATAATTTGCATGTGATATAATATGTATATCAAAAAATTAAGGAGATGTTATTTTTGAAAATTAATGAATTAAACGAGTATGCTTATGAACATTTTTTCGAAATTGATGATTTAAAGAAATCTTATTATAAGTACACTCAGTTACACCAAGTAGTCGAAAGGTGCCAACATATTGAAAAAATCGACAAAAGGAAAATCAACAGATTAATTAAGGAGTTTAAATGTATATGCAAAAAATTAATTAAGCGTGATGAAAATTTTGATATTGAAGAGTACACATTATATATGCAGGCATTAGTTACCATTAATGTGAAAATTCAGAAAATATTATCCGATTGGAGATACCGAAAAAATAAAGAAATATCTGATATTGAAAAAGAATACAAAAAGGTTAATAATTACTTATCTTATGCTAATTCGTCTTTTGATGTTATTTTGAATAATCATACGACACTTTTTATTTTGCTTTCATTTGCTGCGTTTGTGTTTGGTGGATTAATTTTCTATATTGCAATTCGAAGCATTTTAGGAACACTATTAAATTTGTTGCTTTTAGTTATAGCGTTTCTGATATACTTTTTTTATAACAAAAGTATAATGCGTAGCTTTAATATCGACTATATAAATAGAACAATAAGTAAAAATACATATATAAAATCATCCAAAATAAAGAAAGCTAATAGAAACTTAAAATACATTTTAAATTTCAAGAAATAAAAATATCATACCTGTGATTTCAACTGCAAACCAGGTAACCGACATTAATATTCCGTATTTGTCTATATATTTTATTTTCCTGTAAATTTTAACAGTGTTGTAAAGTGAAATTGCTATAAAAATCGGTGAAATAATTATTATAATAAGTAATAGTATAATCATAAATTTCCTTTCATTTATATAATAAATTATGTTTAGTACAAACACTGCAGTTCCGCACTAACTGCAGTGTTTCTTCATTTTAATAAAAGGAGAAGGGGTATGTAAGGTGCGGTTTATTCTTTAATTTCACTTAAACTGAATTGACTTGAATTTTGGACAATTATAAAATGAATTGCTCCACTTGAGGTTTTTATTATAAGCATAAACAGTTGTAAGTTTGCTGCAATTATTGAAAGCTTTATCGTTAAGCTTTCCGATATTTTGAGGCAAAGTTACTGTTGCGATTTTTGAATTGTTTGAAAATGTATTAGAACCGATTTCGGTAACTACATAGTTGTAGCCGGGGAGAAATCCCGGTACTGTTACATTTGTATCATTGCCAAAATATGATTGAGAAATCAACTTTGAATTACTGCTCATTTGAAATATAAAATCACCATACACAATGATTGATTTTGAAAGATACTGTTGCAATAAAGATATATCGTTAATGTCTAATTTTCCGTTGCGGTCAAAATCAGCATATGCCGAGTAAAATTTCATATCTTTATATCCTGCGAGATATTGCTGAATTAATGATACATCTACAATATTAATTATGCCGTCAAGGTTTACATCACCAATTTTCGGTGCTGCGTTTACCGGTGATGATAATAATGCTGTTGATAAGCTAAGTACTGCTAATGAAGCACAAATTATTCTTTTGATTTTCATATTTACCTCCTTGTGGGGTGTAGGGCTGTTCCAAATGTTTTGAAACAGCCCTGTATTTCTATCATCGGGGAACGATGAGAAGAAAGCTGTTTAAGTGTTTGATATAACTTCAATGAGTCTTTCTTTTGGGAAAAATTTTCTTAAATATCTGCGGATAGACTCATCAAGTTCATTGTAAGCAACTGTATATTTATTATTGTTAAGATAAAATTCAAGCTGCTTTTTAAGAAACTTTAATTTGTATTCGCAATTTTGATATTCCTGAAATGGAACATAATTTTGCGTATTACCGCTTGCAGAAAAATTCTTAAATCGTTGACTAAACATATTAACAGATTCGGCAGTGGTAGGAAATGCAGTTGCATAATATTTTAACACCTAACTTGTACAGTTTAAAACTGTAGCTGATAAGGTCATAATCAGTTCGTTCGGTAACTGCTCTTTTTCCTTTAAGTGTCCCACCGTGGGACACTTGCGATTGTTTGCTTCAGGATTAATTACCTTTTCAGATGAATTATTAACTTTTTCTTTCTCTGCTTTAAGAGGTTCAATTTCAATATTTTCTTCTTCAATATCAGCTTCTTCAAATAATACCGGCACATCAACTTTTTGATAAAAGATTTCTTGCAGATTGTCAGGTTCAAGTCTTATTCTTCTTGCAATGTCTTTATCAATCTTTTGGCAAACCGAGGCATTATTAAGAATAAAATTAAGCAATGAGATTTGTTGTTCCTCTGAAAGGAATGAAAGTTCATATCCTGCACCGACTGTAATTGCTCCGCTGTCAACTTTGTTAAGCAAAGGTTTAATGAGATATGTAAGTCTGATGTGTCGATGAACAGCTTTTCTGTTTGTGTTGTTTTGCTCTGCTATAGCTGATACGGTAGATTTACTGCCAAGTTTTTTTAACAGTTCGGATTGTTCCGCATAACTGAAAGCAAGTTCGGAGGGAAGGTAGTCAGTGTTACGGTCATTATTAGTGGCCAATAAGATTAGTCTTTGCTTGTCCGGGTCGGTTTCGTTTTTTATTATTGCTTTAACAGATTTTTGCCCATTCAGTAGGCATGCTCTTTTTCTGTGCCTGCCTGCAAGTAAAACATATCTGCCTTCTTTTTTTGACTTCACAACAGTAACAGGGTCAATCTGTCCTATGTGTTTCATACTTTCTGCTATATTTTCAATTTTGTCTTGATGTATGCTTTGTGGCTGATCGTCTATTTCATCAATCAGAGATATGTCAATTTCTACAACTTGATTTTCCGTGCTTCCGCCGAGCAATTCAGAGTATGCCTGCTCCGGGGTTTTTAATATTTGCTTTTTGGGTTTAAAAAAATCAGGCATTTTCACATTCCTCCATAATCCTATGTGCAGCTTCTATATACTGAGCACCTACAACTGATTTGCAGTCTGAAACGCTGCTACGATGAAAACCTACTGAGTTTTTTGTTTCTGTTCTATATGATATATATGTATTAAAAACAAGATCGTTATAACTTTCTTTAAGTGCGTTGTAAATTGTAGCGGAATGTCTTGTATTAGTCTGATACATAGTAACAAGCATTCCAAGAAGATATTTACGAATATCGGTATCTTTCTTAATTCGCATAAAACTGTCAAGCATTTGTTCTACGCCCTCATAACTGAGTAAATCTGCCTGAACAGGAATAAGCAGCTTATCACAAGCGTTGAGAACATTTGTAACAAGCAAATCAAGAGCAGTTTGACAATCAAATATAATGTAATCGTAATTTTCGTTAAAGTAGTCATTTTCAAAAATTCTTGAAATTACAGTTGAACTGTTATCATCTGCAGCAATAATTCCAAGCATACCGGCAAGCAAGTTAATTGACGGTATAAAGTCAAAGTTTTCTTTTTCACAATAACGAATACAATTTTTAAAATTTACATTTTGTTTTGTAACTGTGCTGAAAATAATATCGGATGTTGTAGGCTTGCCATCGGCTTCCCAATTAAGCCAGTTTGATAAATGGTGCTGTGGGTCGCAATCAACAAGTAATACTCTGCGATCATTAACAGCAAGTGCTGCTCCGAGATTTAATACAGTTGTAGTTTTTCCTACTCCACCTTTTTGATTTGATACTGCAATTTTTATTGCTTTGTTATTTTCTTTCATTTTTCGTTCCCCCGATTAAATGATAAATTTTTTACTAAGTGTCCCACCGTGGGACACTTGTTTGTTTGAGTAATAAAAAAGACTGCCAAAAACGCAGTCATAATTACATCATCATAGCCATTCCCATATCGGGCATTGCTATTTGATTTGGTAAAATGGGTTGTGTCACCTGTGCAGCCTGAACATTTTTAATTGATTGTGTAAGTTCAGGTTTTAGACTATTGTTGATATTATCCGCAACTGATTTATATGCTCTGTGAGAGTGATCAAGTGATTTTGTAATGTCAGCCGAAGAGATATTTTTGTCTGCACACATTGTTTTGTATTGATCGGCAAGATGTCTTTGCCTGCTCTCAGGTATTTGCAAGCCAAAGTATGACTGCAACATTACCGATGTTGCGTCAGCTTCAAATTCCATTTGAGCTTCACTTTTAATTTGAGTTTTATCAAGCTCTTTATGTAAAATAGCGTGTGCGGTTTCGTGTGTAAGTACTGATAATTTTGTTGAATCGTCAAACATACCGCTAAGCGAAATTGAATTGCTTGCAGGATCAAAGAAGCCTCGCAGTGATACTGAATTAAATTGATTTTCGTGTACTTTACAATTCAACTCTTTTTCGCAATATGTTTTCATAAGTTCGTATAGCTGTTTATGCTGTTCTGATGTGTAACCAAGATCGAAATATTTAGGATAATCTTCTTTAGGACAATTTGTTTGTGCTATGTCAAAAACAGTACCGACTTTAAAATGTATTCGTTGCTCTGCCTCAATTCTATGTTGCTTGTAAGCCTCTTTCTGTTCTTTTGTAGCTTTACTGAGAGGAACAGGGCTGCCGTCAATATTAAGGTATGTCTTTATAGTTGGCACAAGTATTTTCATTCCGTGTTCGCCACGCTTAACCGAATAACCCATATCCTGATATGCTTTATAGCTGTTACAAAACATTGCACCCGGATTTTGCTGATAAATAAGCATTGTGTTTCTTGAACTGTAGTTATAAAAACGAGTTGAAAATTGCAAGTATTCAATCATATTCTGCGGATTATCTTTAAAGTTCTTAGCAAGTTCAATGACCTTTTGTTTCATTTCTTCTTTTGTCTGTTCTGATTTTGCCGGATCGTAAGCCAAATTCAACACCTCTCAATCTGCATATTGATTTATAATCCCTTTTTGTACATCATACGGCAATTCTGCAATACTTGTTAAATCTTTTGGAGAAATAGTTTCTCCTATTTCAATAAGATTTTCGGGTATTTCACAGAAAAATAATTTACCGTCCTCACGCTTGACAATAAGTTTATCTTCATAATATCCGACAACCTCGTTGTCTGTGTATGGTTCTTCAAAACTTAATATACTCATAGCTGCCTCCTGTTTTTTATATAAAAAAGACCTCATAAACAAAGTTGTTGAATATTGACCATATTATTACAATATGTTACAATATTGTTACCTGATTGCTTACGAGGTGTATTTTATGACTTTATGTGCTGCTTATCAGCAGTTCTTGAAAGAAAAAATTTCTGAAGGTGTAACTGAACAAACTTTAAAATATTATAAATATAATTTACCGAAGTTCATTGAATGGTGTGTAGATAACAAAATAGAAAATGTCGAAGATGTTTATACTCATTTATTTGAAGATTACAAACTCTATTTAATTGAAAATAAAAACGGTACTAAAAAAATATCACTGCAAACTTATACAAGAGCAGTGAAAACATTTTTATTATGGTTAAATGAAAATGAGTTCATTCAAAACGTGGGTAAGTTGAAACTTATTAAAGCTGAAATTGCCAATATAGTTCCTTTGTCAGATGTAGAAGTAAAAATACTTCTCAATAATTTTGATAACTCATACTTTGGTATTCGCAATAAATTAATGGTAATGTTTATGCTTGATTCAGGTCTGAGAAGAGGAGAAGTAGTAAGTCTTGAATCAAAAAACATATTTATGCATAACAACACTATGTTAGTGCAAGGTAAAGGAGAAAAAGAGCGATTAGTACCTTTTGGTGAAGAAACTAAGCGATATATTAATCGTTATTCACACATGAGAAACGAATATGAAAAACGCTTTTTCCAAAAAGAAGATGGTACACCGATTACCGATAATACAATCAAGATGTATTTTCAAGATTTAAAAGAAAGTACAGGAATTATCAGATTGCACCCTCACTTACTTCGCCACACTTTTGCGACTAACTATATCCTTTATGGCGGTGATGTTGAAGAACTGCGAATATTGCTCGGACACACAAGTTTACAAATGACAATGAAATATGTGCATTTAGCTACACAACAAAGAATACTAAATCAGCGTTATCATAGTCATATTGATAAATTATTTTGTCAATATGATAATAAATTGGCTCAATATAGTGGTAGCTTTTAATCAAGGTGTCCGGAGTTCGAATCTCCGATGGGTCACCATAAAGCCGCAAGGTACAATGCCTTTGCGGCTTTACTTATATAAATGTAAAAGACACTGTCGGTAATTTGCACAAACAACTTTTTTAAGCTCGCTAATCAGAATAAGCGTTTTACACAAAAATTATATATTGGGCTGTCGCCAAGCGGTAAGGCAACGGACTTTGACTCCGTCATGCGTGGGTTCGAATCCCGCCAGCCCAGCCAAAAGCACTGATTTTTTATAGTCAGTGCTTTTCTTTTTTGCTTGCCAAAAAGTCAAGGTGTCTAAGTCAAGGTGTCTAAATGGCTGTCAAATCTATTATTAACTAATTGCATTTGTGCAGCCAAATGAATATATATTTGAGTGATTGAGATAGAACTATGACCGAGTAGAACGCACTTTTGGCTTAGAATTAAAATAAACAGTAAAAGTATTGAGATAGAACTATGACCGAGTAGAACCCTGAGGACTTCAAGATTACCGCCCTGGATGAGCTTGTAAAATAAAGTGTGTAAGTTAAAAAATAGCTTGCACACTTTTTCAATTTCGGGAAAGTGTGTTACAATGAAAGAAAGGAAAAAGGAATGAACGAAATGGCAAAAAGAGAGAAAGCACACGGGGCGAGAACCTCGCAAAGCAAATTATGGGACATTATAATCCGAAAAGCGTTGCAGATATGCAGGACGCCTTGCCCCACTTGTCCTTGAACAAAATCAGGTTGTTCATAGCTTCTTCCTCGCTGATTGCTTGATATACTTTCTTGAGGTCAACCATCAGCTCCTTGATGTGTTTGTAGCTGACAAACCTTGTGCTTGAGCGTATCTGATGAATGATGCAACGCTGGATTTGTGCGTTCGGAAAAGCCGCTTCAATAGCTTGTCTGAAACCTGTCAGACCGTCAACGCAGAACAGAAATACATCTTTAATTCCACGGGTTTTGAGCTTGTTCAACACATTCAGCCAGAATTTACTGCTCTCATTTTCGCCAATCCATATGCCGAGAATATCTTTCTGGCCGTCGAGATTGATGCCTAAAACTACATATGCAGCCTTCGTGATATACTGATGATTTTCCTTGATTTTGTAATGAATTGCATCCATAAAAACGAACGGATATACTGCTTCAAGAGGTCGATTTTGTCATGCAGTCACATCGGGCATAATCTTCTCGCTGATTTTGCTGACAAGCTTGGGAGAGATTTCTACATCATACAGATTTTTGATTTGTTCGGAAATATCATACTGGCTCATTCCGCAGGCATAAAGTGAGAGAATTTTCTCATCATTTCTGCCGGTGCTTTTGCCATTAAAAAAACTTCCTTTCAAGCTTTAATTTTTCTATTTCCATTATTGCTTGAAAGGAAGCTTATTATTCACTTTTACACAAACTTTTCGGCGGTATCCAAACGAATCGGCTACGGTTACGTGATGATGATTTCTTCTTTACCTTGATTCGCTATCTTTCTATTCCTTCTGTCCGTTCACCATCCCGCAAAAAATCGTGATGAACCACTTTTTTTATCAGTCATCGCTTTTTTGTGTTATTGTTTTATTTAATTTTCAAAACAACTGCGAGAGTGAATTTCATATTTTCAGGGTCAAAATTATGACTTACATTACCATTGTATTGTTTTGCTATTCGTTCTATACTTTTTATTCCGTAGCCGTGAATAAATTTATTGCTTTTGGTTGTTTGCAATTTGCCGTCCTTAAGATTAGGAGCAGTTGTGCAGTAATTCCATATGTTGATTACAATATAGTTTGTATTCGTTTGCTTAACTGTAAGCTCAATTTTTTTGTTATCGGCATTTTGCGTTGCCTCGAGAGCGTTTTCAAGAATATTATCAAGTAATGATGTTATATCGTTATTTGAAATGCAAGAAAAATCTATATCTCGAATATCGCAGTAGAAGTCAATCTCTTTATCTTTGCAAGCACTGACATATCTGTTTATGATTGCATTTATAAGTTTGTTATCGCTGTATTTCTTTAAGTATTTAATCTGATAATCTTCATACAGACTGTCAATGTATTTATTTATGCTTTCAAAGTCTTTTTCGTTTGAAAGTTCTTTTATTGAAAGCAAGTGGCGTTTTATATCGTGAATTAAAATATTAGAATTTTCGTATTGATTTTGCAAAATAGAGTAATATTCGGTATCAATTTCTGATTTTTGCTTTTGCAGCTTTAGCGCCGTGTTTTCGTATTGAGTTTTCAATACGTCTTCGTGTACAAGAAAAACAACTATATTTGAATACATTAAAAGCAGAGCGCCTACCGCAAACAAAACATATGTAAATTCGTCAAGTTTATAGTTAAGCGAAATGTATGACATACCGCATATGATAAGTATTGACGCCATCGGCAGAAAGAAAAGCATATTTGTTTTATTTAGCTTCAAATTTTCTTTATTTTCTTTGACAGAAATTTTAGATACAAAGTATGCAATAAAAAAGAAAAATAACTGCGAGCTGCCGCTTAATAAGAAAAATATCATACCGTTCTCAGTGATTCCTTTAATATCAATATTAAAAGTTACCATTACAAGGAACAGCAGAGTCATTTTTGTTATGAGAGTTATAGATGTGAGAAGAATTGAAGTAAATATTGCTTGAAAAACATTTGTGTTAAAGCAAAAAATACACAGCAACAGATTGCAAGCTAAAAATGCTACAATATTTGAATATTCCACACCTATCGTATTTATTATAAATTGCAGTGCAGCAGACAATGAAAAACATAAAAATAAACCCATATTGCTCATTTTCTGAGCAAATTTGCCGGAAATAAATATGTAAGAAATGATTGCCTCAAATACCGTTACCATCGCATAGCTGAAAATTATCATACAATACCTCCCGCAAAATCAAAAAAGGCTTTTTTAAATTCTGCGTATTTTCTTTGCGAAATGCAATGCTCCATAAGATTCTCATTGGCCCCCTGAAATGTAATTGAACTTTTATCAAAGTTAATTACATTCTGTAAGTTTACGATATAGCTTTTATGCGATTGGACAAAGCAGTTAGGCTGATTGATTATTTCGTACCATTCGGCAGGTTTCTTATTGGTTTCGTATGATTTGTATTTAGTAACGATAAGTGAACCGTGTTTTCTGTTTTCAATATAGAGAATATCCCTTGTTTTTACGGTGAAAATTTCGTCATATTTTTCTATTATAATACTTTTACTGATTTTCTTGTAATAGTCAACGGCTTCAAGAAAATTTCTGTTAAACCTTTCAGTGTCAATCGGCTTTGAAAGATATCTGAAAACCTGAATTTTCATTGCACTGTCAAGGTAAGCCGGATATGAGGTAAGAATCATAATAATAATGTCGGGGTTTAATTGTTTTAATCTTTCCGATACCTCAAGTCCGTTTACGGCAGGCATTTGAACATCGACTATAGCGATGTCGTAAGAATGTTTTTCTTTAAATATAAAATCACCGCAGGTACGCATATCTATATTAAATTCAATTTTATAGTTTTTTTGAAGATTACTTATAAGTGACCGTACTTTTTCGAGTATTGATTTATCATCATCACAAAGCAGAATATTAAGCACCGAAATTCCCCCTTTAGAAGATATTATACAACATAATTTTTAATTTGTCATATAAAAAACATCACTTTTGACTTTTTTTAATGCGTTTTTGCCCAAACTGTAACAAATGAAAATCCTTGTGCTATAATAAAATCAGTAAATAAAGGAAAAACAAGTACATTTAGAAGTTTTGTATTTAGCGGTTTTGATTATGGCACTTCACAGCTACTTCATACATCTGCGATATGATGTGTGAAGTAAAGCGGTGCTGTGCAACGGTACGGAGGTTTGTATAAAATAAAAAGGGAGAAATACTCTTGAATACAGTTGCATTACAGGATTTTCAATCATATGCAAAAGTTAATGACAATGTTATTAACAAATTCAAGAATAAAATTCCTGAAAATTTGCTTAAAATTTGGCAAAATTACGGATTAGACACTTCTATGAACGGATATATTAAAGTGATTAATCCCGATGATTATCAAAGTATAATTGATAATACATACTTTCCGTATAAAGACGCAGTTCCCATTTTTGTAACTGCCTTTGGTGACATAATTACCTTGGAAAGCGGCGAGTATATAAGTATAATGTATCTTCGCTACGGAAAATGTGAACTGATGCTCAAAGATTTTGATTTCTTTTTAAAAAGACTTGCAGACAAGAGCTTTTTAAACGAATTTTTTTCTTTGAATCAGTATTATAAAGCTGTTAACGAACATGGAAATTTGTTGTATATAGAGTGTTTTGGTTATATGCCTTTATTAGCGCTCGGTGGGGACGAAGACACCGATAATCTGAAAAAATTTCAGATACTGGAGCACATAGCGTTGATAAATTCATATTTCCTCATACTGATGTAAATCCGTTCTGCCTGACATCTTGAGATTTATAAAAATTGAGTAATCGGCAATATTGATGTTTAAAGAGAGAGGGAACAAGATGTTAGGCAACGAGATTTAATTTTAAATTTGATAGTATCTTATATGTTTTAGTGGTATCTGCAGTTAATGAGGATACTGCTTTTTTTATTTATATTGTTATAAAATTTATAGGCTCTATGTCAATAGTTGGGGTAAATTATGGTTTAACGGTATGATTTACCAAACAATTATAAAAGTTTGGTCGACCTTTTCAAAGGTCGTGGGTGTGGGCAAAGCCCA
>ERZ773111.90-NODE-90-length-72499-cov-16.317114_pt1 | contig 72499 bp, 67 predicted proteins | sample MGYA00580567_ERZ773111 | MGnify/ENA primary metagenome ERZ773111 (study PRJEB29015, sample SAMEA2737875) | human gut metagenome | biome: human gut; feature: human-associated habitat; material: faeces | place: China | collected 2012 ...
TCTATGTGCAGGTGGAATACCATACCAGTCGCGGTCGGATTGACCTGGTGCTCCAGACGCAGGACTACGTGTACATCATGGAATTCAAGCTGAACGGCAACGCAGACGAAGCTTTGGCCCAGATTCGGGAGAAAGGCTATGCCGCACCTTTTGCCAAGGACAGAATAAACAGAAAATAGAGAAAGAAATGGATGCAGATACGACAAGGACCGTATGTACTCAGGTAAAGTTACAGAAAGACAGCCTGCTGGCCACGTTGACGCTGGACGGTATGAAGGTGACATGGATTCATATTCAGGATGCAATAGAAAATCAGTCCTCCGAGGAACCACCACAGGATAATGTAGCCCCCATAAATCCATCTGTTTTTAAGTCTGAAATTTTCCATATGGTTTAAGGTGAGATATGTAATTGGATAATGAAAAAATATACGAAAAATAAGCGAAAAAGTGCTCTAAATTAGAGTTTTCTTCAGAAAAAATCCCTTGTGCGTTATTTTGTATTTTCTGCCTCCCAGATTCATCCTTTCATATCTTTTGGTTTTGACAAAATCCAGGTTGAGGTGCCGGTTGTTTTCAAAGGCATAAAGAGAATCTATTAACATTACATGGATACCTGATTCCAGAAGGATTGTTGCCATGAGTTGATGATTGATTTTCGTCTTAATCCCAACTTTGAAATGCCGTTTCTTTTTTGTATCTTTGCGACTGTAATCAAAACAAATGCCTATGAAAATGAAACCGTTATTATGGAGCTTGGTGGTTAGTGCCGTAGTGTGCAGTCTCTGTCTGTTCGTCACACAATGGATGGGCCTTGTCGATGATTGGCGCATCTTTGTGAGCGTATTCTTGGGGGTACTGTTGGGAAACGGTTGTAACCGGTGGTTGCAGCGTGCAACTCATTGAAAAATTCTCAGGCAAGCGGAATACTTACCTGAGAATTTCTTTTTTCATCGGATAATCCCCGTATCACTATCCTTCAGCTGGATGGAGCGGTTGACAGCGCGGAACTTGCGTCCTTTAGTCAGTCGCCACGTTACGGTCAGGTTGACGAGGTTGCAGGCGTCGCTACTGTAGAGGGCAGTGGTTTTCTGGAGGTTCCGGTTCAGGACTTCCGATTCGAACATTTTGTATTTGTGTTGAAAGGGCTGTTGCCAGATAAGGGCAAACTGCCAGTCTTTGTAGCTGTAGGCGGCCTTCAGGGCGATGTCGCCTCCGCTGTAGCCTTTGGTTTCCCCTTCCAGAAAGCGGGAACCGTTGTCGGCGTAGGCATGGAGGGAGAGGTTGCCCAGGTAGGCGTTGAGGGCTCCCGTGGCAAAGTAGGACGTGTAGCAGTGAGTGTAGTCGTGGCCGAAGTTGAAGCAGCGGAACAGTCCCCCGTAGGCCGTGACGGAGAGCTTTTCCGGCATCAGCCAGTAGCTTGCGTAGGCCATGGCGTGCAGGGCGTCAATCTCTTTCTGGTTGCGCTGGGTGTAGATGAACCGGTCGTCGGACGTGCGTTCGTACACCGCCATGTTGGGGTGAGGACATTTCTTGTAGAAGCCTTGCAGATTGATTTGCAGACGGGAGTCGTTGTACGACAGCCGGAGGGTGTGATACGTCTCCCGGTTGGGCTTGAGGTCGGGACTGCCTACGGTCCATTCCATGCGGTTGGTGCGGATGGCGGCATCGCTGATCATGGCTACCCGTGAGGTGCGTTCGTTCAGCTGGAAATTGTAACTCAGTTGCAGAGAGTGGGTGAAGTTGTAACTCAGGGCTGCTTTCGGACAGAAACTCCAGTAATCGTACGAATGGGCTTGCTGGCGGTAGTGCAGGTAGCTGCCTCCGATGCCTGCCGAGTAGCGGAGCTTGCCCCACGCTCCCTTGATTTCCGAAAACAGGTACACGCGGTTGTGGTGCATGGGGGTGACGGAAGAAACATCGCCCGTATATTCATTGTTTGTGTATTTCTGGCTGTAGTTGAGGCCGGCAGAAAGGGTGAAGGGCTTCAACCGGTTTTCGTATATGGCCTCGCTCAGCAGGGAGTAAGTGCGTCCGTCCACGTCGTAACGGTAGGGTGAACCTTCGTCGTAGCTGTCGGAGGAGCGGGTGCCGATGTATGTGCCCACGGCATTGAGGGTAAGCGACTGCCGGGGGGAGAACTGCTGGAAGTAGTAGAGGTCGAGCACCGGACTGCTGCTCTGGCTTTGTTGCTGTTCGAGGGCGGTGTACGTCTGTGTCCCGTCCACAATCTGTTTCTGACTGAAATCACCCGGCACGTGACTGAAGTCGCCGCTCAGTGAAGCCTGAAACACATAGCGGCTGGAGTCGGCCAGGTTGTAGGTCAGTTTCATCTGGTTGCTCAGACTCCGGTTGCGCGAGGCGAGGTCGTTGCGCTGGATGGTATAAATGGAGCCGTCGTTCAGGTGGTAGTGCGCGGTTTCTTCCGTCCGTATTCCTTTAAAATCCCGGTAGCCGAAGCTGTAGTTCAGCGACAGCTCACTCTTTTCCGTGTTCCATTTGCCGTATACTGTGTAATCGCCGTCGCGGGTAGTTAGTGCCTGGGTGAGCGAGGTTCCTAAAGTATATCCGTTGTCTGCCCGTCGGGTAGTGATGTCAATGACGTAGGCAATACCGTCGCCATAACGCACACCAGGGTTGTCGATGAAGTCAATCTTGCGGATGCTCTTCGGGTCGAGCGACAGCATCTCTGCCTTGTCCGCAATGATGCCGTTGATGCGAATCTGTACGCTTCCCCGCTGGTCGATGGCCGAGATGCTGTGGCCCACTTCATCCACACGGATATTTGGGAGGGTGAGTTGTTGGAGCAGACTGTAGCCCGAGCGGGAAGAAGCTTTCTGCTGTTCGGAGGGATAGAGTAGCAGGCCGTCGGTTTTGTGGATAATCCGGTCGGCCTTGACTTCCACTTCGCCTAGTTCCACGGTGGAGGCTACTTCTTGTGCGAGAGTGGGGAAGGCCAGCAATAAAAGAAGAAAGATGCTGGCCAGAAATCGGGAGATGGTCAGCAGAAGCCGGCTTTCGGCCTCCTGCTGGAAAAGTAATCTGAGTGTATTCATTTGTTCCTGTGTGTAAATTTCAGGAACAAAAGTAAGAGGGCGTTACGAAGGCGTCAAAAACCGACGCTGACATTTGCCTGACAATTCGCTGTCAGCTTTTCAATTCGTTGATTTCCAAGGAATAGTTTCGTCCTCTGTCGGCCACGATTTTCAGCCGTGTATGCTCCTCTACGATAGGTTTCAACCGGCGGATAAGGGTGTAGAGCGTATCGTTGGCATCGTCTTTCTTGGGCCAGAGTGTCGCACAGATTTCCTCTTTTGATATGGAGTGGGAAGGTGACTGCCAGAACAGCCGCATCAGTTGCTGTTGCATGGGGGTGAAGCGGATAGGCGTGTGGTCGGCGCCGTAGAAACGGTCGTCTGCATCCGAATACGTCAGTCCCCCGAAATCTTCGGCAGATTGTGTACCATCTTCAGCCGGTTGTCCGCATCCTCCGACGGGTTGCAGCACCAGATTCTCTTTCTCTCTTTTCCGTAAGTACAGCATCGAGCCGATGGCCCAGAGGATAGCCGCTGCCATCAGTCCGGCAGGCAAGCGCTGGTCGGACATGCCGAATACAGCCGCTGCCGACAGACGGGTATAGCCTTTCAGGGCCAGTGTCTCGCCTGCGTGTTCGTTTCTTATCATCAGTGTATCGCTGTAGATGGCCTGTTCATCCGTCGAACCGCCCTGATACTCCTTGTCCACCACATCGAACGTGAGGAAAGAGGTTTCCTTCAGTCGCCGGTTCTTCAGGTGTCGGCAGAACCGTTCATCGGACACGGCAATCAGTACCTGTCCGCCCGAAGTACGCCGGAGCTGCTTGTATGCCCGTATCGTGTCTTGTGTCACAATGGGCTCCTTCTTTTCCAGTAAAGTCAGTGCCAGTGCCTGATTCAGGTCGGCTGTTATTTTGTTTCGTGTCACGTGGTAGTTATGGCGTCCGGCCAGCAGGGAAGTCAGCATCAGTGCCAGAAACACGGTGACGGATAGTAGTCTGCGATTCATAAATGTCGGGTTTGGTTTCTGCAAATGTAATGAATTCTGTGCTTCCTGATAGTATCCGGGCGATATAAATATTATTATCAATGCGTAGCCAGATACCACGAAGTTTGCGAGTAGGTACTTGCCAGGCTGTTTGTGCTGGGTGCAGAGGTGGTGATGCTGCAAAGGGTACGGACGTAATCGACGAGGTCATAGAAACAGTTCTGCTTCCGTGGGACTGGTGGATAGAAAGACGAGCACCCGTTCCTTGTCCAGCCCTCTGCGGGAGATGGCGTCTTCCATATCGTCGATATTCTGGTAGAAATAGTTCGTCAGGTTGGTAGACCATGGCAGGTACATGAAGAGTGTCCGCTCGTTGTCGGCAGACGGAATTTCTTCTTTCTGGCAACTCGTCAGGCAGGAGAGTCCGATGAGAAGCAATATGGGAAGCAGGCGGATTAGTTTCATGAAACTTGCACTATTTTTTATAGGTGATTTTGAAAGGCAGAACCTGGAACACCTCGCAGTCGGGTGTAATCAGTTCCAGCTTGTAGGTGAGAGAAGCCCCGTCTGTACCTTCCGTCAGCTGGTCGAGCACTTCTTGCGGAAGAAGGTCCTTGAAACTGATTTTGCCGCTGTTCATGCGCAGATAGCGTGCCTGTCCGTTTGTGTCCACGGCAAGCAGGGCTACGGGAGCATACTGGCTCAGGATACTTCCGGTGTATTCCTTGCGCGGGGTGACTTCCATGCTGCCGAGGTCGTAGGAGATTTCGTGACCATCGGGTGCAAAGAGCTTCTTTTCTTGATTGACAGTGATTTCCGTGTACGTGAAGTCATAGATATCCGTACCTTCGGGTTCCAGTTCCTCGTCGGTAGAGAAGATGACCACCTCACAATGACGCAGACGGTCGTAGCCGGTGAGATATACTCCGTTGCTCAGCAGCTTGACCTTGACGTGATTCCCTTGTGAAGTGATTTCACAACTGCCTTCTCTGGCTGGTTTGAAAGTGAAAGGACCGTTGCTGCTCAGCACGTCGAATTCCGTTTCTTTTCCGGAGATGATGAGCGGATTTTCCTGTACCGATACGGTCAGTTCGTGAACGTCCGACAAATCTGTGTGATATGTTTTCTGCACCTCTTCCAGTTCCTGATTCGTCATTCGCTGGTAGATGGAATAACCGTAGATTTCGGTTCCGCCTGCCCGTACCCCCAGCTGGTCGAGTATTTCCATTGTGTTGCCGTTCACAGAAAGTATCTGAAACACTGTGTTCTGGTTGCTGAGCAGTCGGTTTCCATCCGAGAAGGTATAAGTGACTGTCCGGAATCCCCATGCAGGATAGGCATCAATGTACATGTATTTCTTCAGGGAAGAGTTGCTTTCCACGTAATATTGGGTAGGGCCTGTACCTGTCATGTCTTGGTAATAATCCTGCGTCTGGCAAGTGCCGTCGGGATTGATTTCGTAGGTGTGGACGTGCTTCCAGCCGTATCCCACCACGGCTTCTTCGAAGCGGGCGGAAGAAATGGGGGTGAGAGACGCTGGCTCACATTCTCCGTTTTCATTGAATGTGAAAGTTGGAAAGTTTACGTCGTCGTGGTCGCAGCTGGTGAAGCAGAAGATGCAGAGGAATACCAGCAGAATGCTAGTGAGTTGTTTCGTGTGCATGAGGAATAAAGTGTTAAGTGTTTTCTTTTTTCCAGAATAAGTCAATGAATATACGCTGTAAGAGAATCAGTATGGCCAGTATGCAAACGGTGTATTGCAGAAACGCTTCCTGGCTTTTGAGCCCATAATAAAGGCCAATAATGCAACACAGCCGACAGAGATAACCTAAAATTCTGAGTAACATAGTTTTTTTGATAAAGGTTTGATTCGCAAAGTTAGCATAAAAAACAGAGAATCGGAAATTGAGGCATGAAAAATCCCCTGCCAAGCGTGTTTTTTATCTAGCTTTGGCAGGGGAAGGATAATTATGCAAAAATCGGGACTCGTTTATTTCCAGTTGCTCGGAATGGATTCATAGTCGGTCAGGTTCGTGCAGTTGTTGAACGCACTGGTGTGGCTGGTGATTTCAAGGAATTCATTCGGGTAATCCTTGCGCTCATACAAATGTACCTTTTCCCCGTTTATCAGGGTGTAGGGCGATTCGCCGGTGAGCGAACTGCAATTCTTGAACAAGAGTCGGACTGCTTGCAGGGTGCGCATGGAGTCGAACAGTCCGGTAGGAATGCGTTGCAGACTCTTGCATCCGGCAAAGGCTTCCCACATGGAAATCACCTGTGTGTTGTTTGCAAACAGCTTTTCCGGAATCTCGCGGAGGGAGGTACATCCCTTGAATATACCATCTAACCTGGTAACCTTGGTCATGCTGGCGAACAAGTCTTCCGGAATTTCGGTCAATGAGGTGCAATTCGAGAAAAGACCGTAGGCATCCATGACGGAGTTGATTTCTGACACACTCTGTATGCCCGGACAGTTGGCAAACAGTCCTTCGGGCAGACTGGTGAGTGAGCTGCATCCTGAGAAGCCACATTGTATGTATCCTAAACGGGTATTGTTACGGAACAGTCCGGTCGGAATCTCTTTCAGGTTTTCACATCCGCTGAACACATCGTTCATGACATAGATGTCTTTGTTGCTTGCAAAGAGGTCTTCGGGCAGATAGAGCAATCCTGTGCAGCCGGAGAAGGTAGCGTTAAAGTTGCGGGCACTGGAATTCTGGGCGAAGAGATTGAGCGGAAGTGAAGTCAGTCCCGTACAGCCCTGGAAGGCTCTGTCGAACGTTTGGGCACCGGTTGCCATGGCAAACAGGTCTTCGGGGAGGTTGGTCAGTTCCGTACAGTCTTCAAAGCAGGAGGTGAAGTCCGTGATGGCAGACAGTGCTCCCTTGGTGTCGGCAGCCAGCTGAGTCAGTGCGGTAACATCCTCCAGTCTCAGTGTTTTCAGTTCGGGCGTACCCCATTGTGTGATGCCGATGAGTGAACTCTTGAGGATTTCTCCTTTGGTCGTGCTGTTGGTTGTCAGAGATTCTACCGTACCCTTGAAGGCTACTTCTACCGTCGATTCAGCACCTTGAGCATAAACGTGTGACAGGTCGGCCGAATATACGTATGACTTGTCGAGCACCTCGGTTACCCCGTCACCCCAGTCGATGACACCTTTCACCCGTCCTTCAAACGGAAGGTACACCGTGCGGTTGTTCAGGTTGTTCAATACGTATTTCAGAATCAGCGCGTCTTCCTTGCCGCGCATGGCAGTAGTGACGGTGTACAATGAAAGTCCATGCAGAGGTCCCGGTTCCGTACCGCCTTGCAGGTAGATGTAGTATTTGGTTGCTTCCGTCAGTTCGGAGAAGGTACACGTAGGCTGGCTTTGAAGGTCGAAGAGGTATTCAAAAGGAAGTCCTGAGCCTCCGTTTTTCAAATCCTGAATGACTTCGAACAAGGGGATGCTGTCTGTTGAGATATAAGTGGAATAGAAACGGGCATCGTTCTGTCCTTCTAGTGTCAGTGTGATTTCATTGACACCTGCATCTGCCTTGGCCACGCTGATATGGGGAGCAGCTGCCTGTTCGATGGGGATGGTAGCCAGCAGACTGTCTTTGTCGGTGGCATAAATCAGCAGGTTGTCGGTCTGTTTTTCGCTGGAGTAGTTGGTGTAATACTGCAGGTACTCTTCGCCGTAGAACGAATACTCCGGATTTTCCAGGATGAACGAATAGTCCTCCTGCTCGGTTAGTTCCCCTTCACTGAATTTCTTGAATTTCTCCAGCACATAGCGCATGCTTATGATGTTGGTCTGGCATTTCACCTGTATGCCTTCCCCGTCTCTTATGGCAGGCACTTCGATGCGGGTAGTTTCCAGGTTGAAATAGGGAGCCGCTCCGTCGGTAGTACCCACTCCGTTCAGATTGCCCGAGCTGCTTCCGTCTCCGTCGTCATCACCTTCATCACCTTCATCATCACCTCCTAAGAGTTCTTCCAGCTTCTCGCACGAGGTGAGAGTGGAGGCCAGAAATACGGGTGTCATGCCCCACACAAAAAGGGCACAGCCTGAAACCAGCAGCGATTTCAGGGCTGTCGTTGCTTTACTTTTGTTCATACTAAAGATAAGAATAATAGGATAATTTGCGTTTGTACAAAAGTAAAGCTATCTGAGGAGCTGTACATCACCGGAAACCGTGATTTTCAGCGAACCGTGTGGGGCTATACCAGTGAAATGACGTAGCTTTCCAGGGTTCGCAGGTCGATGTGCCAGAGTTTTCCGCTCAGCACGGTCGGACTGCCCAGGATGACTTTCATGGTCTCGCTGGCTTCCACACAGCCCACTACGCCCGGAGTGACACCCAGCACGGCCTTGGAGGGGTGGGGCATGGCGAGCATTTCCTCTTCGTCGGGGAAGAGGGTACGGTAGTCGGGACCGCCCTGGTAGTTGAATACGGAGACCTGTCCGTCGAACTCGCGGATGGCACCGTACACGTACACCTTGTCCAGCCGCACGCAGGTGTCGCTAATGAGGTAGCGCGTGCGGAAATTGTCGCATCCGTCCACCACGATGTCGTAGTTGGCAATGAGGCATTCGGCATTCTGCGGGGTGAGCCGTTCGTTCCAGGCTTCCACACGGATGTCGGAGTTGAGGGCCTGCAGACGCAACTTGGCCTGTTCGGCCTTGGAGAGTCCGATTTCAGGTTCGCTGTAGAGCACCTGCCGCTGGAGGTTGGTCTCGCTCACGGTATCGTCGTCAATCAGTCCGATGGTGCCCACTCCGGCACCGGCCAGGTAGAGAGCGATAGGCGACCCCAGTCCGCCCACTCCCACGATGAGTACGCGGGCCTGCTTCAGCAGGAGTTGTCCTGTCTCGCCGATTTCGTTGAGCAGAATCTGTCGGTTGTAGCGTGCAGCTTCTTTTTCAGTCAGTTTCATAAGGAATAAGAGATAAGGGGATGGATGAAAAGACAGAAAGGCATCCGGAAGTCGGGATAATGGCCTCAGGATGCCTTCTGAAGGGAATTATATGTGCCTTGAAAAAACGCACTTGCGTTTTGGAAAAACGTCCTTGTGTTTCCATCCAAACGCACTTGTGTTTGAAGTAAAACGTACTTGCGTTTCAGGGAAAACGTAAAGGCGTTTTTGCAGAAACTCTCCGGCGTTTTTCAGAGAGTGTTCCGGAGGGCTTTTCAGCGGGTCGCAGCGGCGGTGGCGTGCGACTGTGCCACGTGGTCGAACGAAGCATCCCAGTCCTTCCATACCGGTTCGCGTCCCAATGCCTTGAGGGCCTTCTCGATTTCTACGGCTGTACGTTCGTCGCTCACATGGAACTGCTCCAGTGCCTGCGGGTAGGTGTAATATCCGCCCGGTTCGGTCTTGCTCTCGGCACTCATGGTAGTCACACCCAGTGAAGCCATGTGGTCGCGGATATTGGCCGGTTCGCGGGTAGAGTAGGAGATGTCCACGTCGTGGTCGAAGATACGCATGGCGAAAGTCACCTGTGCCAGTTCCTTGTCGCTCATGATGACATTAGGCTGGAAACCTTCATTTTCGGCCGGACGCATGCGCGGGAAGTTCACGCTGTATTTCGTCTTCCAGTAATGCTTCTGCAAGTAGCGCAGGTGGTAAGCCATCATGGTTACATCCGTACGCCAGTCCTCCAGTCCGATGAGCACACCCATGCCGATGGAGTGTACGCCGGCCTGGCCCATGCGGTCGAACCCGTTGACACGCCATTCGAACTTCGACTTCATGCCGCGCGGGTGGTACACGTTGTAGCGGGCCTTGTTGTACGTTTCCTGGAAACAGATTACACCGTTCAGTCCGTGGTGTACCAGTTCGGCATACTCTTCCGTCTTGAGCGGCATCACCTCGATTTTCAGGTTCGAGAAGTACGGCTTGGCCAGGTCGAGCGCCTTGGCAATGTAGGGCACACCCGCCTTGGCCGGATTCTCACCCGTCACAATCAGCAGGTTTTCGAACGGGCCGAGCTTCTTGATGGCCTTGTATTCGTTTTCAATCTCTTCGGGTGTCAGGATGGTGCGCGTCATGGGGTTGCTGATGTGGAAGCCGCAGTACACGCACGAGTTGGTGCACGAGTTGGTGATGTAGAGCGGGATGAACATCGACATGGTGCGTCCGAAACGTTCTTCGGTATATTTCTTGCTGAGGCGTGCCATGGGTTCAAGGAATTTTTCGGCAGCCGGCGAGATGAGAGCCATGAAGTCGTCTACGTCGCACCGTGATTTTCCGAGTGCCCGAATCACGTCGGCCTCGGTTTTGGAGTAGATGGCCTTGGTCGTCTCCTCCCAGCTTATTTTTTCTAATTCGTCACTAAACATTTCTATAGTTAATAGTTAAAAATTAAAAGTTAAAGATGCTGGCCTGATGCATTATTCATTATTAATTGTTTTCAGGTCGCGGCTGAGTTTCATCGCACAGAAGTTCGGACCACACATGGTGCAGTACTCGCCGTCGGTGTGACGTCCCTCGTTGAAGTATTCCAGCGCACGGTCGGGGTCGAGACTCAGGTGGAACTGGTCGCGCCAGCGGAACTCGTAGCGGGCCTTGCTCAGGGCATTGTCACGAATCTGTGCGCCCGGATGACCTTTGGCCAGGTCGGCTGCATGGGCGGCAATCTTGTAGGTGATTACACCCGTACGTACATCTTCGCGGTTGGGCAGACCCAGGTGTTCCTTCGGGGTGACGTAGCACAGCATGGCCGTACCCAGCCAGCCGATTTGTGCGGCACCGATGGCCGAAGTGATGTGGTCGTAACCCGGAGCGATGTCGGTCACCAGCGGGCCGAGGGTGTAGAACGGCGCGTTGTGGCAGTGGCTGATCTGACGCTCCATGTTCTCACGAATCTTGTGCAAGGGCACGTGTCCCGGACCTTCGATAAAGGCCTGTACGTTCTTTTCCCAGGCACGGAGCACGAGTTCACCCATCGTGTCGAGTTCGGCAAACTGAGCCTCGTCGTTGGCATCGGCAATACAGCCCGGACGCAACCCGTCGCCCAATGATACGGCCACGTCATACTGAGCCAGGATGTCGCAGATGTCGTCAAAGTGTTCGTAGAGGAACGACTCCTGGTCATGGATAAGGCACCATTTGCTCATGATACTTCCGCCACGGCTCACGATGCCGCACAGACGCTTGTCGGCCAGGTGTACGTTGTGACGACGGATACCGGCATGGATGGTGAAGTAGTCCACTCCCTGCTCGCACTGCTCGATGAGGGTGTCGCGGTAGATTTCCCAGGTCAGGTCTTCCACCTTGCCGTTCACCTTCTCCAGTGCCTGATAGATGGGCACGGTACCCACCGGCACCGGACAGTTGCGCACAATCCATTCGCGAGTTTCGTGGATGTTGGCACCCGTCGACAGGTCCATCAGCGTGTCGCCGCCCCATTTGCAGCTCCACACCGCCTTGTCCACTTCCTCGTCAATGCTTGAAGTCGTGGCCGAGTTACCGATGTTGGTATTGATTTTCACCAGGAAGTTGCGGCCGATAATCATCGGTTCCGATTCCGGGTGGTTGATGTTGGCAGGCAGTACGGCACGTCCGGCGGCAATCTCGTCGCGCACGAATTCCGGTGTGATGTAGGTATCGATGCCCAGTTCCTTGCAGTTCATGTTCTCACGGATGGCTACGTACTCCATTTCCGGTGTCACGATGCCCTGTTTGGCGTAGTACATCTGCGTACAGCAGTGGCCTTCCTTGGCACGGTAAGGCAGGGCGATGTGTTCAAAGCGCAGGTGGTCGAGCGAGTGGTCGTCACGGCGCATCTTGCCATATTCCGAGGTGATGGACGGCAACTGTTCCACATCGCCGCGTGAGGTAATCCAGCTCTCACGCATGCGCGGCAGTCCTTTCTTCAGGTCGATTTCAATGTTCGGGTCGCTGAACGGGCCGCTCGTGTCGTACACGTACACCGGTGCATTAGGTGTCATTACCTTCTTGCCGTCTACTACGGTCACCGTCGGGGTGAGGTTCACTTTCTGCATGCCTACCTTTACAAAGGGGAAAAGGGTGCCCTGCATGTAGGCTTTCTCTGCATGGGCGTATGCTTTTTGGTCTTTTTCTTTTTCCATATAAATCGGGGTTTGTTTGCGGGTAGGGAACAGTCCCTACCGGTTGAGAAAATCAGGATTTATTCATTCAAGAAAGAAGTGAGGGGAGAGGAGGCAGATGCCACGAGGTTATCGGCCTGAATACCCAGTCCGGCTTCGTAGGCACGGCGTCCGGCAATGACAGCTTCTTTGAAGGCTACGGCCATTTCTACCGGATTTCCGGCTACGGCGATGGCGGTATTTACCAGGCAGGCAGCGGCACCCATTTCCATGGCTTCAGCGGCATGGCTCGGTGCACCGATGCCGGCATCCACTACCACCGGCACGTTGCTCTGCTCAATGATGATGCGCAGGAAGTCGCGTGTCTGCAATCCCTTGTTCGTACCGATGGGGGCAGCCAGTGGCATCACGGTAGCCGCTCCGGCTTCTTCCAGACGCTTGCACAGGGTCGGGTCGGCCTGGCAGTAAGGCAATACCACGAATCCCAGTTTCACCAGCTCTTCCGTCGCCTTCAGGGTCTCGGTAGAATCCGGCAACAGGTAGCGCGGGTCGGGATGGATTTCCAGTTTCAGCCAGTTGGTGCCGAAGGCTTCGCGGGCCATCTGTGCGGCGAACACGGCTTCTTCTGCGGTGCGCACGCCCGAGGTGTTCGGGAGCAACTGGATATGGGGGTGGATGATATGCTTCAGCATGTCGTCTTCCTTGTTGTCAAGTTCGATACGTTTCATGGCTACGGTCACCATTTCTGTGCCGGAAGCTAGGATGGCTTCTTCCATGAGTTGGTTGGAGTTGAATTTTCCTGTTCCTAAGAATAGGCGGGATTCGAATTCTTTTCCCGCAATGATTAGTTTTTCCATTGTTTTATCTATTTTGTTTATTGCTTGCTCTTACTTTTTCTTTTTGGCGGCAAAAAGAAAAAGGTAACAAAAAGAAAAAACCGCCGTCTGCAGTTTCGGACCGGCTGCGAAGCTTCGCTCGTCGGAAGCGCAGGAACTCGCTTCGCTCAAACAGCCTGCGCTTCTTTTCGCCGTGCTCTGCTTCTCCGCTTTTCGGTCCGAAACTGAGGACGGGATTTTTGGGGGGCTGTCGCTCTTCGCCTTTGGCGAAATCGCTGTGGGGAGTTTTTGCTTCTTTATTCTTTGATCCGTTTTTTTGTTTTGGGGCTTCCTTTGGGGCGAAATCGCTTCGGAGCTTCGTTCTTTTTTTGGTTCCTTTACTCGTTATTCTTTGTGGTAAAGTAGGAATTTCTTTATCAGCAAAGGAGAGTTGGAGTTTGTGATGAAATCTTGAAAATCAGAGGATTTGAAAAATATGTTTCTTTTGTTCTTCTGTCTAAAAATGAACACATCCACAAATTTTTCGTTTCTCGTTATTCATTATTCATTTTTAATTGACTTACGATTTTCTTCGTCTCTTCCACCGGATTCGCTGCCCGCAGGATGGTACCGCTCAGGGCAATGCCCGTCACACCGGTCAGCATAATGGCAGGGATGTCTTCCAGGGTGATGCCGCCGATGGCTACGATGGGCAGGTGGATGCCTTCCGCCTTCATCTGCTGTACGATGGAACGGTAGCCCTCCAGTTCGAGGATGGGGCTGAGCTTTTCTTTTGTGGTGGTGAAGCGGAACGGTCCGCAACCGATGTAGTCGGCTCCGGCTTCATAGTGTGCCTGTACGTCGTCGAACGTGTTGGCCGTACCTCCGATGAGGAAGTCCTTTCCAAGGATTTTTCGTGCTTCGGCTATCGGCATGTCGTTTTTGCCCAGGTGCACTCCGTCGGCCTTCAGCTTGCGCACCAGTTCCACCCGGTCGTCGATGAGGAAAGTGGCTCCGTACGTGCGGCACAGTTTCTGTACCTCTACGGCCACCGCTTCCGTCTCCTCGTCCGAGGCGTGCTTCATGCGCAACTGTACCCAGCGGCATCCCCCTTCGAGGGCCATCCGGGCCGAGTCGAGATACGAATACGTGTCGGTGAAATGTGTGATGAACTGCAACTTGAAATGATTCATGTCCATGGCCTTATCCTCCACAAGCTGCTTTGATGATGACCAGACTGTCGCCCTCGTTCAGGACGGTGTTTTCCCATTCCGCACGCGGAACCATGCGGTTGTGCAGCGCGATGGCCACTCCCTGCTTCGGAAGTTCCAGCTGCTGTGCCAGTGCGGCAATTGTATGACCTTGTGTAAGTTCCGTCTCTTTGTTGTTTACCAATAGTTTCATAAGCATACTGTTTTAGGGTGTAAACCAAAGAGAGCATCCCGCGGACGGGGAAAGGAAATAGATGTCAGAATCAACAATCCCTTCGTCGGTATTAACCGCATCAGGTTCGTAGGGTATAATCTCAGCCCGGACACATCCGTGGGGCACCCCTTTGTTTACTTTCCGGCAAAGATAACGAAAACTTTGGAACGGCGAACGGCTGCCGTTCCTTTTTTATCTTTTTTTGCAGGCTGTGTCTATTCGTCTCTGAACAGCTGTACTTTCACGCCGAACGACAGGCGCAGGATGTCGCGCATGGAGAGACTTTTGTTGGTTACCTTGCTGATGAGATACAGCTCGCAGGTACTCAGTTCATAGAACAGGGAGACGTGGCGCACCAAGTCGTGGTGGGGACTGAACCCGAACCGCTGTCCCACGAAGATATAGGGGCGCATCTTGGTACTGAAGTTATAGTATTTGTTGGGATAGCGTCCCGGTTCCTTCTTCCAGAACTCGTCGCCCGCAATGGTGGTGATGTACAGACCGCAGTAGAAGGGTTCGGCCATCCAGTGCTCCTTGAAGCAGATGCTCCAGGGAATGTAGTTTTGCTTCACGGTAAATGTGAGACGGAATTTCTCGGCATACTTGGCCGGAAGGAAACCTACCAGGAAGTCCGTTTCCCACTGGCAGCGGCGTCCGTAATCCCAGCCCACACCCACTGAGTTGAGTCCCATTCCTCCGGCGTACTGCCATTTCAGGTGAGTGGGCTTCAGGCGTTCCCACCGTTCATCATAACGCAGGTGCTCGCGCTTGTCCCAGCGACGTTCCTTTACGGCCGGAGCGATACTGTCGTTTTGTGCGCAAAGGGGCAGGAGCGTCATTCCGGCCATTCCTCCTGCCAGCAGCAGTTTAAAAATTGACCACTTCATAGGTATAGCCGTTTGAGTTGAGGGTGAAAAACAGATAAGAGCGCTTCTTGGCGCAGGTACATTCGTAATACTTGATACCGTCGTCGAAGAACTCGTCTACACTGATATTGTGCCCGTGGCCGTAGACGCAGAACTGCAGGTCGGGCATTTCCCGGAGATAATACTGAAAATACTCGGCGATGTTGTTGTTGAACTGTTCGGAGAAGGGACCTGCATGCATGGCCACCACGGTTTTTTCCACTCCTTCGGGCACGTGGTCACCTTCTTCGCGGATGAACTGGATATTGGGTACCGCCGACGAGTAGTCGAACTCCAGGGCATTGGTGTTCAGACACAGAAAACGTACGTTACCGGCAGTAAAGGCGAAATCTTCCGTGCCGAATATCTTGCGGAACACATCGAGTCCCGTAGCCAGACAATCATGGTTGCCCAGCAGGCAGACAAAAGGTACCTTCAGTCCGCTGAGAATGTCGCGCTGTTTCTCGAATTCCAGTTTCAGACCGAAGTCGGACATGTCGCCCGTATGAAGCACGAAATCCAGGTCATCGCGCCGGTTCAGGGCCTCCACGGCATCCTCCGTCTCGTCGTACCAGCGCTGCGTGTCACTGATTACGGCAAACCGGATTTCCTCTTTCCCGTAAGTAGCCGTTTCAATCCGTTCGATGTTCCGGCGGTTCACGTCCGTTTCTCCGTCAATGTCGAGGTCGTACGGGTGATATTCAATCATGTCGCATCCGCCCAGCAGCAAAATTCCCAGGTAGAAACACACCTGTGCGAAGCCGGAGCGGAAACGACGGAAATGCGTAAAAAGAGTGTGCATAAGCAAGTTTTTTTGTTTATGCAAAGGTACGGCACAAATGGCAATCGTGCGTTTTTCGGAATGTCGGATTTTCTGTCTTAAAAGTCGGAAAATGAGTTATTCCGGATAAATCTCGTGTGGAGAAGGAAGCTGTTTCCACCCTTCGCCGAAGGTGTCGTACGCATCCGTCACCACCACAAACGCCCGCGGGTCGGCCTCCTTGATTTTCAGTTTCACACCCTGCACCTCCTGGTAACTCACCACGAGAAAAATCATCTCCTTGTCTTTGCCCGTGTAGAGTCCCGAACTCTTGATGCAGGTAGCCGTGCGGTCTAAATCTTTCAGAATATACTGGTGAAGCGGCTGCAACTCATGGTCGCTGATGACGAAAATCAGTTTGTCGTTCTTCGCCCCGTTAATCATGTAGGCAATGACCCGCGAGATGATGAAGATGGAAATGAGCGAATAGAACGACAGGTGCCACGAAGGCTGCGTAGAGTCGCTCGCCGTACCCAGTCCGAAACCGATAACCACCAGACCGAAGCACACTACGGCCCCGTCTACCAGCAGAATGGCCCGTGAGAAACGGATGTGCGCATACTTCTGTAGCAGCATCCCCACGATGTCACTTCCGCCCGTGGTAGCCTGACTGCGTATCACGATGCCCGTACCCACACCGATGACCACTGCCCCGATGATGCACGTCAGCATCAGGTGGTCCGTCATGTTCATACTGCCTCCCAGCAGTTGTGCCGGGTCCAGACTCTCCAGTGCTTCGCGGGTAGGGTAGACCAGCCGCGACATGGTGTTCATCAGCAATGGAGTAAGCAGGGCCGCCACAATGGTGCGTATCCCTAACTTTGCTCCCAACAGCAGCACCGACAGGATGAGTAGCGGAATGTCGAACATATAGCCGAACGTACCCACCTGAATGGACGGGAACAGGTTGTGGAGCACGATGCTGGCCCCGTACACTCCTCCGGGCACAATGTTATAGGGATTGATAAAGAATACGAATCCGGCCGCCAGGATGGTACATCCCACCACGATGCTGGCCCACGCATAGAGAGTCTGTTTCATACTTGTTCTTATTTTTATGCGACAAATATACAGAATTCTTTCTTTCACCCATTAGAAAGCAGCCGGAAAAATCCCGCAAAATCCCAATTTTTAGGTATTTCAAATCCGCACCGGATGCCGTTTCTTTGCGATGTCAAATCAAACATGTAGAAAATGAAGAAAACTGGTATTTTTTATGGTTCTACCACAGGCACCACCGAGTCTGTGGCCCGCCTGATAGCGGAAAAGCTGGGAGTATCCCCGGCAGACGTACACGATGTGAGCAAGCTGGATGCTGCCCTGGCAGAGAGTTACGAAGCCCTGATTCTGGGTACCTCTACTTGGGGTGACGGAGAGTTGCAGGACGACTGGTACGACGGCATCAAGGTGCTGAAAAACGCCAACCTCTCCGGCAAGACCATCGCCCTCTTCGGCTGCGGTGATTCCGAATCCTATTCCGATACCTTCTGCGACGGTATGGGTATCCTTTTTGAAGACCTGAAAGACAGCGGATGCACCTTCGTGGGAGCTGTGCCCGACAGCGATTACACCTACGCATCTTCCGTGGCCGCAGCCGACGGAAAATTCGTGGGACTGGCCCTCGACGACGTGAACGAAAGCGACCGGACCGATGCCCGCGTGTCGGCCTGGACAGAGATACTCAAAGCCAATCTGGCCTGATTCCTTCCGACCTCATTTCTCTATCTTCTAAATCCGTAGCCCATGATGACTCCCGATATCAATCCCGTAGAACTGAAAGTCTTTCTCAACCACATCTATGAGCTGAAGAAAGGCGTGCGTCAGATGGTGTTGTACACCACGAACAAGCGATATGAAGACTTTGCCGTGAAACGTCTGCGAAGCCAGCGCATCAAGTTTGTGATTCAGCCGGTGGACGACGAGCGCATCAATCTCTTCTTCGGCAAGGCGGAATGCATTAAAGCCATCCGCATGATGGTGACACGTCCCCTGAACCTGCTCACTCCGGAAGAAGATTTCATATTGGGAGCCATGCTGGGTTATGACATCTGTGCCCAGTGCAAGCGATATTGCACCCGCAAGGCACGAAAAATGGGAGCTTGAAAGGCTCCCATTCTTTTTTCAGTTTCCTCTATACGTAGAATATCCGTAAGGCGAAAGCGTGATTGGCACATGGTAGTGCTTGCCGTCCTTGATTTCGAACACCACTTCGATGAACGGGTAGAACGAATCCTGCTGCAACCGCTCGAAGTAGGGCGCCACGTGATACGTCAGGCGGTAGATGCCCTTGTGGTCGGTCGTGCTTTCTTCCAGAAAATCTTTCTTGTAGCAATTACAAATATGATGAAAACTTTCTTTTTCTGCAAGCTTATCCACGTGCAGCCCTTCCGATTTTGAGGTTATTAACTAAACTCCTGCCTGCGGTGTGCCGTTTACCTTGTATTTTTGCGCCATGAAATACATTTACCTCCCCATCGGATTCCTGTCGCTGGCACTGGGTGTGGCCGGTATTTTCCTGCCCGTATTGCCCACCACGCCCTTTCTGCTGCTTTCGGCCGCCCTCTTTTTCCGCAGTTCGCCGAGAGCCTACCAGTGGTTGCTGAACCACAAGCTGCTGGGACCTTATATCCGTGATTTCCGTGAGTCGCGCGCCATCCCTCTGCGTGCCAAGATTCTCGCTCTGAGCCTGTTGTGGCTCACCTCCCTGCATTGCATCTTCCTGATGTTCGATGCCCTCTGGCTGAAAGCGATGATGCTTTCCGTAGCTGTGGGAGTGACCCTTTATCTCTGTTCCCTCAAAACCAAACGAAATGACTGATACCCTCTCTTTTTGTGGCCGTGAGGAAGCCATCACCCGCATGAACCGCTTTGGCTGCGAAGGCCGTCCGTTCTTTTTCCTGATAGATTATACCGCCGAGAAATGCCTGGTGGAAGAACCCCACCGTCTGCCTTCTGCGGAACTGCTGTTTGCCTTTCCGGGAGCCACGAACGTGCCGCAAGGAATGTCCGCTACTCCGCGCCCCGTTTCTTTCTGCTGGGAGCCTCATCCGATGAGCTTTGAGGAGTACCGTCGCGGATTCGACATCGTACATTGTCACTTGCATGGCGGCAATTCCTTCCTGGTGAACTACACCTGTGCCACCCCCGTCGATACCGACCTTACTCTGCGGCAGGTGTTCGACCATGCCCGTGCTCCCTACAGACTGTGGGTAAACGACCGCTTTGTGGTGTTCTCGCCCGAAATCTTTGTCCGGATAACCGATGGTTTTATCTATTCCCACCCCATGAAAGGTACGATGGATGCCACGCTGCCCGATGCCCGCGAACGCCTGCTGGCCGACCCGAAAGAAGCAGCCGAGCATGCCACCATCACCGACCTCATCCGTAACGACCTGAGCCGTTTCGCCACCGAAGTCACCGTGACCCGCTACCGCTACCTCGACGAATTGTACACACACCGTGGTCCGCTCCTCCAGATGAGTTCCGAAATCCGTGGCCGTCTGCCCGAAGACTATCCTTCACAACTGGGCGACCTGTTTTTCAGTCTCCTGCCGGCAGGTTCCATCACCGGAGCTCCCAAGCCCCGCACCGTGCAGATTATCCGCGAAGCCGAGACGTACGACCGTGGTTTCTACACCGGTGTGACCGGCTACTTTGACGGCCGCAACCTGGACAGTGCCGTGCTTATCCGTTTTCTGGAACAGCAGCCCGACGGCACGAAGGTGTTCAAGAGTGGGGGAGGTATCACCTTCCGCAGCGAAGCCCGAAACGAATACGAAGAAATGAAACAGAAAGTCTATGTGCCTCTTTATTGAAACCCTCCGCATCGAAGACGGGAAAGTGTGGCATGCCTCGCTGCACGACCGCCGCATGAACGACACGCGCTGTGCCTTCTTTGGTCCCGTGCCCGACCTCCACGTGTGTGACTACCTCCGTCCGGAAGCCTACACCGCACGCACCCGTTGCCGCCTGACCTATGCACGCGACGTGATTCGTGTGGAATACTTTCCTTACCACGTCCGCCTCGTACATAGTCTGCAACTGGTGGTGCAGGACGACATCGACTACCGCTACAAGCAGGCCGACCGCCACGTGCTTGATGAAGCTTTTGCCCTGCGTGATACGGCCGACGACGTGCTCATCGTGCGCCACGGACTCCTCACCGATACCTCCATCGCCAACATCGCCCTCTGGGACGGATGCAAGTGGCATACCCCCGCACAGCCTCTGCTGGCCGGAACCCAGCGCCGACACCTGCTCGACACCGGACAGATAAAAGAAACGGACATCCCGGTCGCCTCCCTCGGAAACTACCGGCATATCCGTCTGTTCAATGCCCTGATACCCTTCGGCGAAGTGGAACTCCCCGTCGGTCAGATACGTATGTACTGATTCGCGTGGCCGCTTATTCCACCAGCTCGTAACTGCTGATTTGAATCGGCATGTCGAGGTTGTGGAGCACCTTCTCCAGCATGATACCCTCCAGGTTGTTGTACTCATAGCCGAATGTGGCCCGTATGCCCTGCAAGATAAACTGCGTGGCGCGGTCGAGCGCAATGGGCAGACTGTCGCCCTGCATCAGTGCTCCCGTGATGACACTCGTAAACGTGTCGCCCGTGCCCGGATAGTGTGCCGGCAGATAGGGGCAGGTCACCTTCCAGTAGCGGTCGCCAAAGCGGTTGTAGGCATAGACCGACGTAGAACGCGGATCGCCGCTCACCGGTACGCTCGTGGCAATGACGATGGCCGGACCCCGGTCGGAAAGTGTCTTTAGTGCCTGTTTCAGTTCCGCGTCCGTGATGTGCTCCTGATACGGCATGTCCAGCAGGTAATACAGCTCCGTCAGGTTGGGTGTGATGACATCCGCCAGGTGAATCAGCTTCTTCATCTCCGTCACCATCTCTTCGGTGATACCCTTGTAAAGGTGACCGTTGTCGCCCAGCACCGGGTCCACCACCACCATGTCGTTCTCCCCACGGAACTTCAGGATAAACTCCTCCACAATCTGTGCCTGTTGCGGCGAACCCAGATAACCCGTGTAGAAAGTATCGAAGTGCACGTTCATCTTCTCCCAGTTCTCGATGATACGCTTCATCTCGTCGGTCAGGTCGAGGAACGAGTACGTGGGGTACTGCGTATGTGCGGACAGGACTGCCGTGGGCAGCGGACACACCTGAAAGCCCATGGACGAGAGCACCGGAATGACCGCCATCAGTGACACGTGGCCCACGCCCGACAGGTCGTGCACAGCCACCACCTTCTTCACCTGATTTTGCAGGAAAGCCCCCGAGCGATGGGGAGTTTCAGCCGGAGCCGTCGGTTTTTTCTTTTTGTACTTCCGTTCTTTCTCCCAGGCCGCTTTCCGTGCCTGATATGCCTCATATTGTCGTTCAATGTAATTGTCTGCCATAGTCTTGTGAGTTTACAGTTACAAAGGACGCGACTTTTTGCGGAACGAGCAAACTTTTTGGGGTTTATTCTGATTCATCCGTCAGTTTCATTTGTCTGGGTAAGAGTGCGGCTGAAATAGTACATGTCTTTCAGTACCTTTCCATCCTCTACAATCGGATGGTCATAGTGGAGGGTAAAAAAGTCGGGCACCGTGTGCGAGTAGACAAACCCGCAGCTCTGATAAAAAGAAATGGTCATACGGCTGTCTCCTGTGCCTACCGTCAGCGTGTGACACACATTCTGGTAACGCTGGCAAAGGTATTCCACCATCTGACGTCCGTATCCTTTCCGCTGCCAGTGTGGAGCTACAGCCAGGTTTTTCAGTTCACGAATTCCTTTCCCTTCATCCGTTACGACGGCTACGGCAACCGGTTCTGTAAGCAGTTTGTCGTACATCACGTATAAGTCGCCCCGTTCCAGGTAACGGTCTATCATGGATTCCTGTTCATCGGCCAAAAGCAAGAGCGGGAGGAAACGTTTCTTGCCAGTTGAAACAAGTCGTATCTGCATGAGATAAATGTTTATGAATTGATTGTAATATGGATTGTAAAGATACGCTTTTCGGTGGATTTTTTTCTGTTTTTTCTCTGTTCTTTTTCTCTGAAGATGTGGAAAAGCTCCTTTGTGTTTTGGAGGCAAACGGACTTTTTTATTTGAAATTCTTTGGTGTTTAATGAGTAATGTACTTGTGTTTATTTTATTGAGGTAAGGAGGTGGTCGAAGTTGGTATAAATGGGGTATTGGACCTGCGATGTATTCGGAATTCAAACATATTTATTCGACGAAAATTCAACCTGTCGGAATTACCGACAGGTTCACATCGAGGGTTCCAGATAGGTAGAGCGAGAGATGCTTTTTTATAATCTGGTTATGGTTATCTTGATTCAGTCAAGATGTTGGACAATTTGAAAAAGAAAGGAAAATCAGAGTGAAACTGAAATTCAAATACCAGCGTTTTTCAGGCAGATGCATTCGACAGTCATATTTTTTATAGATTTCCAGCCATCCCCCGAATATTCTTCTCCATTTCCTCCCATTCTTGCCGGATTTTCTTAAATTTGTGATTATTTTGAGAAACACAATCTATGGCAATCTGGGATATATTCACAAGAAATAAAACCTCGCGTTATGCCATTGTAGACGTAGAGGTAGGATTGAAGGACCATAAAATTCATGATATAGGGGCTCTTCGGCAGGACGGTGCCACCTTCCATAAGGCATCGAAGGAAGAACTGTTCGAATTCCTGCATGATACGGATTACCTTTGCGGACATAATATCATTCACCACGATGCGAAATACCTGTTCCCCGACAAGGATTGTCGCTGGACGCTGGTCGATACGCTGTACGTATCACCGTTGCTGTTTCCGGAACGTCCTTATCACCGGCTGGTGAAAGACGACAAACTGGCTGTAGATCAGATGAACAATCCGGTGAACGATTGTGAGAAGGCGCGCGGTTTGTTACTGGATGAGATTACCCGGTGGAATTCATTGCCCGATGAGCAGCGAAAGGTGTTTGCTTCGTTGCTGAAGGGGAAGGAGGAGTTCCGGGGATTCTTCAGCATGGTGAGAGCCGAAACGGTGGCTTGGGGACTGGCCGGACTGATACGCCGGTTTTATGAGGGAAAGATATGTGCTCATGCCGATGTGGAGATGTTAATTGAGCGTTATCCGTGTGAGCTGGCTTATGCGCTGGCATTGGTCGATACGACTGACCATCGTTCTGTGACGCCCGGATGGGTGCTTCGCAATTATCCTGAAGTGGAATATGTGATGAAACTGTTGCGACGTACACGCTGCGCGGAAGGCTGTGCCTATTGCAATAGCCAGCTGGATGTATTGCGTAACCTGAAAGCTTTCTTTGGCTATGACCAGTTCCGTACCTATGGGGGTGAACCGCTTCAGGAACGGGCAGCCCGGGCGGCGGTAGAGGGGAAGTCCTTGCTGGCTATTTTTCCGACAGGGGGAGGAAAATCGCTGACATTCCAGCTTCCGGCACTTATGGAGGCACGGGCGGTGCATGGACTTACGGTGGTCATTTCGCCGTTGCAGTCGCTCATGAAGGACCAGGTGGACAATCTGGCTGACAAGGGAATTACGGATGCCGTGACCATCAACGGACTGCTGGACCCTATTACGAGGGCGCTTTCCATTCAGAGGGTACAGGAGGGGGATGCTTCCCTGTTGTATATCGCCCCGGAAATGTTGCGTTCGAAAACCATCGAGCGGATTCTGATGGTGCGCCACGTGGTACGATTCGTTATTGATGAGGCGCATTGTTTTTCTTCCTGGGGGCAGGACTTCCGGGTGGATTATCTGTATATCGGCAAGTTTATTCAGGAGTATCAGCAAAAGAAGGGATGCCGTAACCCGATACCGGTATCCTGTTTCACGGCAACGGCCAAACAGAAGGTGGTACAGGATATTTGTGATTATTTCAAGCGGACGTTGAACCTGGATTTGGAGCTGTTTGCTTCTACGGCTTCGCGAACGAATCTGCATTATTCGGTGGTGCATGCCGAGACGGATGAGGATAAGTATACCAAGCTGAGGGAGCTGGTAGCAGAGTCCAGCTGTCCGACCATTGTGTACGTGTCGCGTACACGGCGTACCAAGGAACTGGCTGCGAAACTGACGCGCGACGGCTATAAGGCGCTGACTTTCAACGGAAAGATGGATGCCGACGAGAAGATTGCCAACCAGGATGCGTTCATGAGCGACCAGGTGCGCATCATCGTGGCGACGTCGGCTTTCGGAATGGGAGTAGACAAGAAGGATGTGGGACTGGTGGTGCATTACGATATTTCCGATTCGCTGGAGAACTATGTGCAGGAAGCCGGCAGGGCCGGACGTGACCCGCATCTTAACGCACGCTGTTACGTGCTTTACAGTGACAATGACCTGGATAAGCATTTTATTCTGTTGAATCAGACGAAGCTGAGTATCAGTGAAATCCAGCAGGTGTGGAAGGCGGTAAAGGATATGACGAGGAAACGCATGAGGGTGTGCTGTTCGGCGCTGGAGATTGCCCGGAATGCAGGATGGGATGACTCGGTGGCGGATATTGAGACACGTGTGCGGACGGCTCTGGCGGCATTGGAGCAGAGCGGTTACCTGGAGCGGGGAAACAATGTGCCGCATGTGTATGCCACCGGTATCACGGTAAAGAACATGGACGAGGCACGGAAGCGTATCACGGCATCGGTGTTGTTTGGTACTGACGAGATAGAGAAGGCGGTGAGAATCATTACGTCCTTGATATCGCAGAAGTACATTGCCAAGGCGCAGGACTCGGGAGCGGAATCGCGGATTGATTACCTGGCCGATATTCTGGGATTGACCAAGAAGGAAGTGGTGTCGGTGGTAGAGCGGATGCGGCAGGAGGGTATATTGGCCGACAGTAAGGATATTTCGGCCTATTTGCAGGATGCGGGCGACTCGGAACGGAAGTCGCGGATGCTGCTGGAGCGTTTTGCGAAACTGGAACAGTATATTCTCAGCCATATCCCGGATGAGTCGCTGCGGATTTCGTGCAAGCAACTGAACGACAATGCGGTGCACGACGGAGTTGTCACGTCGAAGGAAAAGGACATCCGCACGTTGCTGTATTTTCTTACCATAAAAGGGTATACGCACAAGAAGGAAGACGCTGCACGTAACATGGAGCTTACTCGCCGGGCAGACCTGGAGACCACTATCAAACGGTTTGAGAAACGGTTGGAAATCAGTCGTTTTGCCGTGGAGTGGCTGTATAAGCTGGTGGAGGAGCGAGAGAGTAAGGAAACCGCAACGGAGAAGGCGGCCGTGCAGTTCTCGGTGGTGGAACTCTTGAATCAGTTGAAAGCGAGTCCTCAGTCTCTTTTTGGCAGAATGGAAGATTTGCAGCTGGAAGATGTGGAAGAAGCACTTCTGTATCTGTCGAAGATTGGGGCTCTCAAGCTGGAAGGTGGTTTCCTGGTACTTTACAATGCGATGGACATCAAGCGGATAAAGGATAATAAGTCGCGCTACAAACAGGAGGATTACCGGATGCTGAACGAGTTCTATAAGCAGAAGATTCAGCAGGTGCACATCGTGGGAGAATATGCCAACCTGATGGTGAAGGACTATCAGGAGGCTTTGCAGTATGTGCAGGATTATTTTCAGATGGATTACAGGAAATTTATTGCCAAATACTTCAAAGGTGAGCGGGTGAACGAGATTCAGCGTAACCTCACGCCGGAAAAGTACAAGCAGTTGTTCGGGCAGTTGTCTCAGCGGCAGATGGAGATTATTTCGGACAAGGAGTCGCGCTGCATTGTGGTGGCGGCTGGTCCGGGTAGCGGAAAAACCCGTGTGCTGGTACACAAGCTGGCTTCGCTGTTGCTGCTGGAGGATGTGAAGCACGAGCAGTTGCTGATGCTGACTTTCTCCCGGGCGGCTGCCACGGAATTCAAGCAGCGGCTGATGGAACTGATTGGCAATGCGGCGCACTACGTGGAAATCAAGACCTTTCATGCCTATTGTTTTGACTTGCTGGGTTTGATTGGTAACCTGGAGGAAGTAAAGAACGTGGTGGGGAAGGCTGCGGAGATGATTGAACAGGGGGAAGTGGAGCCCAACCGGATTGGCAAGACGGTGCTGGTGATTGATGAGGCGCAGGACATGGGTGTGGAAGAGCATGCGCTGGTAAGGGCGTTGATGCATCACAATGAGGAGATGCGGGTGATAGCTGTGGGCGACGATGACCAGAATATTTATGAATTCCGTGGCTCGGATTCCGGTTACATGTGGCAACTGACGCAGGAGACCGGAAGCCGCTTTGTGGAGATGACGGAGAATTACCGGAGTGCGCGTCATGTGGTGGCAGCGGCCAATGATTTTGTGAAAGGAATTGGCGGAAGACTGAAAAGCATGCCGATTGTATCGATGCGCAAGGAAGACGGATGGGTAGGAGTGACTCGCCATCAGTCTGCCTGCATGTATCAGCCGCTGGTGGAGGAACTGTTACGGAATAGAGGAGAGGGTACCGCATGTGTGCTTACCCAGACCAATGAAGAGGCGGTCATTCTGGTGGCACTGCTGCGGAAGTGTGGTGTGCGCAGCAAGCTGATTCAGTCGATGGAGGGCTTGCTGTTCTGGAATATGGCCGAGATGCGGTATTTTCTGAAGTATATAGGCAAGCAGGTGAGTACGCCTTTGATTCCGGATGAACTCTGGGAGAAGGCTAAGAGTGCTACGTTTGCGGCTTATGAAGGGAGTTTGGGTTTGCCTTACGTGAAGCGTTGTGTGGAGTTGTTTGAGGAAATCAACCGGATGAAGTATTTCACGGATTTCAAGGAGTTTGTGTTTGAGTCTTCGATGGAAGATTTTTGTGACGTGTCGGGGGCTGATGTGGTGGTGTCGACCATTCACAAGGCAAAGGGCCGTGAGTTTGACGACGTGTACATGCTTGTTTCGGACGGGTATTTAAAAGACGCTCACCTGATGCGCCGGTATTATGTGGGCATTACCCGTGCCAAAAAACGGTTGTTTGTGCATACAAACGGAGATTGCTTTGCGAATCTGAAGGCAGACCAGTATCTGGTAGATTCGCGGGAGTATGCAATGCCCGGTGAGATTGTGTTGCAGCTTTCGCACAAGGATGTGTTCTTGGGATTCTTCAAGGATCTCAAACGGGAGGTGCTGTCGCTGAAAGGGGGTGATACGTTGTTCTATAAAGACTACACATTGTATAATCAGGCGCAAAAGCCGGTGGCCCGCTTGTCGCAGAATATGCAGAAGAAGTTGGCCGAATGGAAGGAGCGTGGCTATGAAGTGAAATCGGCTTCCGTGCGCTTCGTGGTGGCGTGGAAACCGAAGGATGCGCCGAAAGAGGAAGCGGAAACGGCAGTGTTGCTACCCGACCTGGTGTTGTGCCTGTAGTTTATTTTGATTATCTTTGCTAACTAACCCACAAAAAACCAAGAATTATGGACATACAAACAATACTATCAAACCTGAAGATTGACCAGTTGAACGCCATGCAGGAGGCTTCCATCGATGCGTGGAAGGAGGGCAGCGATTTGATTCTGCTCTCGCCTACGGGTTCCGGAAAGACGCTGGCCTACCTGCTGCCGCTGGTGAGCTCGCTGAAAAAGGGAGTGGAAGGCGTGCAGGCCGTGGTACTGGTACCTTCGCGCGAGCTGGCTTTGCAGATTGAGCAGGTGTTCAAGGCCATGGCGACCGGCTTTCCGGTGATGAGCTGTTACGGCGGACGTCCGGCCATGGAGGAGCACCGTACCATGAAGGGCATTTCGCCGGCGGTGATTATCGGTACGCCGGGACGTATGAACGACCACTTGAACAAGCAGAATTTCGAGGCGGGCACCGTGCGTACGCTGGTCATCGACGAGTTCGACAAGTGTCTGGAGTTCGGCTTTCAGGACGAGATGGCCGAGGTCATCGGAAAGTTGCCGGCATTGCGTCGCCGCTTTCTGTTGTCGGCTACCGATGCGGAGGAGATTCCGCGCTTTACGGGCATGAACCGCACGCTGAAACTGGATTTCCTGAATCCGGAGGAAGCGGTGTCGCAGCGCTTGTCGGTGTATCGGGTCACTTCGCCGGTGAAGGACAAGCTGGAAACGCTCTACAAGCTGCTGTGTACGCTGGGCAACGAATCGACGCTGGTGTTCTGCAATCATCGCGAGAGTGTGGACCGGGTAGGGAAGTACCTGCACTCCATGAAGGTGTATTGCGAGACGTTCCACGGCGGAATGGAGCAGGACGACCGTGAACGGGCGCTGTATAAGTTCCGTAACGGAAGCTGCCACATCTTTATCTCGACCGACCTGGCAGCCCGCGGACTGGATATTCCGGACATCCGTCACGTGGTGCATTATCACTTGCCGGTGGCCGAGGACGGGTTCATTCACCGCAACGGACGTACGGCGCGCTGGGAGGCCGAGGGAAATGCCTTTCTGATTCTGCACGATGAGGAGCGTATCCCCGACTATGTGCCCCGTCCGCTGGAAGAGTTTGAACTGCCGGAGCCGACGCCGCAGCCAGCCTTGCCGGAGTTTGTTACCTTATATATAGGGAAGGGCAAGAAAGACAAAATCAACAAGATTGACATCGTGGGCTTTTTGTCGAAGAAAGGTGGACTGGGCCGGGACGATGTGGGACGTGTGGACGTGAAAGACCACTATGCGTTTGCGGCAATTTCTCGGAAAAAGGCAAAACAAACGTTAAAACTCATGCAAAATGAAAAGATAAAGGGGGTAAAAACTTTGATAGAACTGGCAAAATAATAACTTTGTGTCATGACAGCCTTCCGGCGGTGAAGGCTGTCTCGCATTTTGCTATGACTCGTGAGCATCCCCATGCCATAGTTAACTATTCTCGTGTCAATATGTCACTAAAATGGCGTTTGTGTATGTAATTTGAAAGATAGAATTCAATAAGGCTGTAAAATTATCACGAAAACTTTTGGAAGTCTAAAAATAATCACTAAATTCGCAAGTGTTAGCTAAAATGATTGTTTAACCAAAACAAACTTCCAATGAAGAAACATAATTTTAATGCGGGACCGTCTATTTTGCCTCGCGAAGTGATAGAAAAGACAGCTCAGGCTATTCTTGATTATAATGGTTCAGGACTTTCGTTGATGGAAATCAGTCACCGCGCTAAAGACTTCCAGCCGGTGGTAGATGAAGCAGTGGCACTGTTCAAGGAACTGCTGAACATTCCGGAAGGATACTCGGTATTGTTCCTGGGTGGAGGTGCAAGCATGGAGTTCTGTATGGTTCCCTATAATTTCCTGGAAAAGAAGGCGGCTTACCTGAATACGGGTACTTGGGCCAAGAAAGCGCTGAAAGAAGCGAAAGCATTCGGCGAAACAGTAGAGGTGGCTTCTTCTGAAAAAGAAGGCTACACTTATATTCCGAAAGATTATGAAGTGCCGGCCGACGTGGATTATTTCCATATCACGACCAACAATACCATCTACGGTACGGAATTGCATGCCGACCTGGATGTCAATGTGCCGATGGTGGCCGATATGTCTTCGGACATTTTCTCTCGTCCGGTAGACGTTTCCAAATATATCTGTATTTACGGAGGTGCACAGAAGAACCTGGCTCCTGCAGGTGTGACTTTCGTTATCGTGAAGAACGATGCGCTGGGTAAGGTTTCCCGTCACATCCCGACCATGCTGAATTATCAGACACACGTGGACAAGGGTTCTATGTTTAATACTCCGCCGGTAGTGCCTATTTATGCGGCTCTCCAGACTTTGCGCTGGATTAAGGCACAGGGTGGTGTGGAAGAAATGCAGCGCCGTGCCAAACAGCGTGCCGACATGCTGTATGCCGAAATTGACCGCAACAAGCTGTTCCGTGGCACCGTAACGGCCAAGGAAGACCGTTCGTACATGAACATCTGTTTCGTCATGGCCGATGAATACAAGGACCTGGAAGCCGACTTCCTGAAGTTCGCTACCGAAAAAGGTATGGTGGGCATCAAGGGTCACCGTTCTGTGGGTGGTTTCCGTGCTTCTTGCTACAATGCCATGCCGGTAGAAAGTGTGCAGGCACTGATTGACTGCATGCAGGAATTTGAGAAAATGCATTAATTGTTGTTATACCCGAAGATAAGGGCGTGGAATTTCGATAACACGTCCTTGTTTTCTTTTTAAAATCAAGTATTATGAAAGTATTGGTTGCGACAGAGAAACCGTTTGCTAAAGTAGCTATCGACGGTATTCGGAAAGAGATAGAAGCTGCGGGCTATGAACTGGCTTTGCTGGAGAAATATACAGAAAAACAGCAGTTGCTCGATGCAGTGAAGGATGCGAATGCAGTGATTATCCGAAGTGACATCATTGACAAGGAAGTGCTGGATGCGGCAAAGGAACTGAAAATCGTGGTACGTGCCGGTGCGGGATATGACAATGTAGACCTGGAGGCAGCTACGGCTCACGGGGTTTGCGTGATGAATACGCCGGGACAGAACTCGAATGCGGTGGCCGAACTGGCTTTCGGTATGATGATCATGGCGGTTCGTAATTTCTACGACGGCAAATCGGGTACGGAACTGATGGGTAAGAAACTGGGTATCCATGCATACGGTAACGTAGGGCGCAATGTGGCTCGTATTGCAAAGGGCATCGGTATGGACATTTATGCCTACGATGCATATTGTCCGAAGGAAGCCATGGTGGCCGACGGTGTGAAACCGGTAGGTTCTGCAGAAGAACTGTATGCTACTTGCAACGTGGTGTCATTGCACATTCCGGCTACTGCCGAAACCAAGAACTCCATTGATTATGATTTGGTGAACCGTATGCCGAAAAACGGTTTGCTGGTGAATACTGCCCGTAAGGAAGTGATTAATGAAGTGGATTTGCTTCGCCTGATGAGTGACCGTCCGGACTTGAAGTATGTGACCGACATCATGCCGGCTCATCACGATGAGTTTGCCGATCATTTCCCGGGACGTTATTTCTCTACTCCGAAGAAGATGGGTGCACAGACGGCTGAGGCAAATATCAATGCCGGTATTGCTGCGGCCCGTCAGATTGTGGGCTTCCTGAAAGATGGTTGTGAAAAATTCCGTGTAAACAAGAAATAACTTCTGATTCCCCCAAGCATTATGGCAATAGTTAAACCTTTCAAGGGTGTTCGTCCGCCGCAGGACTTGGTGGAGCAGGTGGCTTCCCGCCCTTACGACGTGTTAAACTCGGCTGAGGCCCGCGAAGAGGCGAAAGGCAACGAGAAATCTTTGTATCACATCATCAAGCCGGAGATTGACTTTCCGGAGGGTACGGATGAGCACGATCCGCGTGTGTACGACAAGGCGGTAGCAAACTTCCGGATGTTCCAGGAAAAGGGCTGGCTGGTGCAGGACGACAAACCGTGTTATTATATTTATGCCCAGACCATGAACGGCAAGACGCAGTATGGACTGGTGGTAGGAGCTTACGTGCCCGACTACATGAACGGGGTGATCAAGAAGCATGAGCTGACGCGCCGTGACAAGGAGGAGGACCGCATGAAGCATGTACGGGTGAACAATGCGAACATCGAACCGGTGTTCTTTGCTTATCCGGAAAATAAGACGCTGGATGCCGTAGTGGCGAAATATACGGCTCAGAAGCCGGTGTACGACTTTGTGGCACCGGATGACGGCTTCGGCCATCAGTTCTGGGTGATTGACGACAACAAGGACATTGAGGCAGTGACAGAGGCGTTCAAGGAAATGCCTTCGCTTTACATTGCCGACGGTCATCACCGCAGTGCGGCAGCGGCACTGGTGGGTGCTGAAAAGGCGGCTCAGAATCCGAACCATCGGGGCGATGAGGAATACAACTACTTCATGGCGGTATGTTTCCCGGCCGAGCAACTCACAATCATCGACTACAACCGGGTGGTGAAGGATTTGAACGGACTGACTCCGCAGGCGTTCCTGGAAGCGCTGAAGAAGAACTTCGTAGTGGAAGAAACGGGTACGGATATCTACAAGCCGGCAGCCTTGCACAACTTCTCGCTTTACCTGGAGGGCAAATGGTACAGTCTGACAGCCAAACCGGGCACTTATGACGATAACGACCCGATTGGGGTGCTGGATGTCACGATTTCTTCCAACCTGATTCTGGACGAGATTCTCGGCATCAAGGACCTGCGTTCGGACAAGCGTATCGACTTCGTGGGCGGTATCCGCGGACTGGGTGAACTGAAGAAACGGGTGGACAGCGGCGAAATGAAGATGGCGCTGGCACTCTATCCGGTTTCCATGAAGCAGCTGATGGATATTGCCGATACGGGCAACATCATGCCGCCGAAAACCACGTGGTTTGAACCGAAACTGCGTTCGGGACTGGTGATTCACAAACTGGAATAAGATTTTTCTTCTGAACGATACAGGGCCTTCTCAAAGTTACATTTGGGAGGGCCTTTTTTTTGTGGGAATATACTTGCGGAACAGATAGAGGGAAAACTATCTGAAAAAGAAAACGCACTTGCGTTTAATGTAAAACGTAAGTGCGTTTTGTCTAAAACTCTTCGGCGTTTGAGTTGGAACGCAAGTGCGTTTGGTTCGAAACGTAAGTGCGTTTTCCGGTAAAATATCTTATTTCGGCAAGGTCACGGGGAAGAGGTCGTTCGGGCGGTGTTCGCGCAGAATTACCTGCTTCATCTGGTTCACGAGATCCGGATGCTGGGCAGCCACGTCGTGGTCCTCATGGATGTCTTCTGCCAGGTTGTAGAGGTGAGGAACACCCTTCTTTACCACCATCTTCCAGTCGCCCATGCGGAGACCAATCTGGTCGGTTTCGTGGAACTCCCAGTAGAGGAAGTCGTGTGCCTTCTGAACTTTGTCATTTCCCAACAGGGTAGGAGCGAAAGAGATGCCGTCGAAGCAGTCACCTTCCAGTTTCTTGTTCAGGTACTTCTTGGGGAAACGCTTGTCGCCCACCAGTTCGCAGAAGGTCGGCATGATGTCGTAGAAAGCCAGCTGATGGTCGTTCACCTCACCGGCTTTCACCTTTCCCGGCCAGCGTACGATGAACGGGATGCGGATACCTCCTTCGTAGCACTGGCGTTTCAGGCCGCGCAACTTGCCGTCGCGTCCGAAGAATGTCGGGTCGGCACCGCCTTCTTCGTGAGGACCGTTGTCACTGCTGAAAATGACGATGGTATTCTCGTCGAGCCCTTTTTCTTTCAGCTTGGCCAGGATTTCGCCCACGTAGGCATCCAGTCGGCTGACCATGCCGGCAAACTGGGCATGTGTGTGCACGCTCTCGTTGTAGCGGGAACCGGCTTGTCCGCCCCAGGTCTTGTCTTCAAAGAACTGTTTCTTATATTTCTTCAGGATGGAGTCGTTGGGCTGTACCAGTTCGGCATGCGGCAGGGTGTACGTCAGGAAGCCGTAGAAAGGCTGTTTGCCGTCCTGCTTGTCGAGCCATTCCAGTGCCTTCTGGTGAATCAGGTCGGCCGAATACTGCGTACGCTTGAAATAGTCTTCGCCGCTCATCGGGTAGCGGATGTTGTCTTCCAGAATCACACGGCTGACGGCCGTATCACCTGCGGCACGGCTGTAGGAGTTCAGGAAGTTCGGGTAGTAGAGGTGCGCCTGAAACTGGCACATGTAGCCGAAGTATTCGTCCACGCCCCGCTTGTCGGGAGTAGAGGTCGAACCCTCGTAGCCGCCCGCCCATTTGCCGAACATGCCGGTGGTATAGCCGTTTTTCTTCATGATTTCCGGCAGGATGATGTGCTGCGGGTCATACGGCTCCTGTCCGGTCACAGCATATTCCTTGTTCTGTCCGTACCACACCTCGCCCAGCCAGTATTCCTTGTTGCCTCTCACGTGTCCGTGTCCGCTGTGCTGTCCGGTCATGATGGTGGCACGCGACGGGGCACTGACGGGGCTTCCGGCGTATGCCTGCGTAAATCGCATACCCTCCTGTGCCATCTGGTCGATGCAAGGTGTCTGGATGAAAGGCTGACCGTAGCATCCCAGGTCGCCGTATCCCATGTCGTCGCAGAGAATGAACAAAATATTGGGTTTTTCAGAATCGGGGGTTGCAGCTTGTGCATGAGGTGCAGCCACGGCAACCAGTCCCATACAGTAGGTTAGTTTTTGTAATTTTTTCATGCCATTAGTTTCTTAAGGGATTAATGCAGGAGCAAAGATACGCTTTCCGGTTTTAAAAATGCGAGAAAAATCATTAAATTTGCCACCTGAAAGAATAAAAAACGATGCAAGAAGATACCTATAAGACCATTCAGGAAAGCGCGGAAGCCATCTATACCGAGAAGCGCAGCAAGTTCATTGCCATTGCGCTGCCGGTGCGTACGCTCTCCGAAGTGAAGTCCCTTCTGGAAGAGTACCAGAAGAAATATTACGATGCCCGCCACGTGTGTTATGCCTATATGCTGGGTGCGGAACGGAAGGATTTCCGGGCCAACGACAACGGAGAGCCTTCGGGCACAGCTGGAAAGCCCATCCTCGGACAGATTAACTCGCGCGAGCTGACCGATGTGCTGGTCATCGTGGTGCGTTATTTCGGCGGCATCAAGCTGGGGACGAGCGGTCTGATTGTGGCCTACCGCATGGCGGCTTCGCTGGCATTGGATGAAGCTCCGGTCATCGAGAAGACGGTGGACGAAGACGTGGCCGTGGCGTTCGAATATCCTTTCATGAACGACATCATGCGCATCGTCAAGGAAGAGTCGCCCGAGATACTGGAACAGTCGTACGACATGGACTGCCTGATGCGTCTGCGCATCCGTAAGTCGATGATGGGAAAGCTGCGTGCGCGACTGGAAAAAGTGGAGACGGCCCGTATCCTGGACGAGTAATTGGAGGAAGTGCCGGAAGTCGTGCTTTCTTTGCAGAAAGTCGCTGATTTTTTGCATTTTCCTGCGGTTTTTTAGCAAAAATTATTATCTTTGTTCCAACCTTATAACCCTTCATTATGAAACGACTGACAGGCTTAATATGCTTCTTGTGTCTCCTTTGCGGTTGCCGGGAGGAAGCAGGCCGTGAGGTGGAACAACCGATGTCGCAACCCATCGTGTCGGAGACGGCATCTCCCGACAGCATGGAGGTGGAAGATATTCTGCCGTTTGAGCGTAAACCGCTGACCGCTGCCGACATCATCTTGGCGAAGGAACCTCTTTTTGACAAATATACCTTGAAGGATGAGTATCCGTATAAGGATACCGTCCGTTCATTCAAATGGGATGCCATACGCAAATGCCTGGCCTTTATTGAGAACCTTCAGTACGATGCCAACCGCTGGGCGATATTCCAGAATTACAAGAATGTGAACCGTGAAGCTCCGCTGGTGCGGAAATACACGCAGAATGTGTACCGGCACATTGCCGATACGCTGGGAGTGGAGCGTTATCAGTCGGTGCCGCTGTATCTTCCTTCGGATACGCTGGTGCCCGAACGCTACGGACGCGACGGGGCGCTGGTGTCTTTCCTGGGCGAGACGGGCAGCTTCTATCGTGTGTCACCGGTCTCCATCGAGGGAGAATGGTGGGTGCCGCGCCGCTACGTCAAGCTCTTGTCCGACAGCACGCAGTTTAACCACGTGGTAGTGGTAGACCGGGGCGACCAGAACATTGCCACCCTGGAACGTCTGGAAGAAGGTACCTGGGCCATCCGCAGCATGAATCCGGCCACTACGGGCATGCACCGTCCGCCGTACGCGCAGGAAACCCCGCTCGGCATGTTTGTGGTGCAGCAGAAAAAGTCGCGCATGGTGTTCCTGAAAGACGGCTCTGCAGCCACCGGAGGCTATGCACCGTATGCCAGCCGCTTTACCAACGGAGCCTATATTCACGGGGTGCCGGTCAACGTGCCTCACACGGCGATGATTGAATACAGCTGGTCGTTGGGCACCACGCCCCGTTCGCACATGTGTGTGCGCAATGCCACCTCGCATGCCAAGTTTGTGTACGACTGGGCACCGACAGAACGGTCACTGGTGATTGTAATCGAGTGATTTCTATAAAATTAACTCTCTTTACGGAAGAAGAAGGGCGGAAAATCCGTAACTTTGCGGCCGAATATTTTTCAGGTCGTAAAAAGTCATGCAAAATCATATCATCAAATTTTTTCTTTCTGCCATGTTCCTGTCTTTCCCCTGTGCGTATTTCACGGCGGAAGGAGAGTCTGTTCCTACTGAATCCCCCGCAGCAGCGGTCAAGGCGGCCGATGAGGTCGTGTCGCTCTACCATTCCATGCAGCTGGAGGGGGTGGTCAACTGGCGGGCCTTCAAGCAGGCGGTGACGGGTTACAACCGCATCAAGAACCGCAAACGCGATGTACTGACCCTGATTGACTTTTCCAAGCCTTCCACGGAAAAGCGCCTGTACGTGTTCGACATGAAGCACCGACGGATGCTGTATTCCTCGGTAGTGTCGCACGGAAAGAACAGCGGTGGAAACTATGCTACCTCTTTTTCCAACGAATACGGCTCCTACAAGAGCTCACTGGGTTTTTACCTGACGGCTTCCACCTATCAGGGACGAAACGGCTATTCGCTCATTCTCGACGGGCTGGAGAAAGGGATTAACGACCGGGCCCGCGAACGTGCCATTGTGGTGCACGGGGCCGCCTATGCAGACCCCTCCGTGGCCAGTCGTGGCGGACGGTTGGGACGGAGTTTCGGATGTCCGGCACTGCCTACTTCCGTGTCGCGCCCCATTATAGATGCGATAAAAGGGGGCAGCGTCATGTATATCTATGCCGAAACCCCCTCTTACTTAGCTCAAAGTTTTATTCTCGATACATCGGATGATGTCATCGTAAATCAATGATTTCTGCTTCGGGATACTTGCTTTTGTCGAAACGGAACACCGCGTCGGGCAGATTCACTCCCGTGCGGTACGACGAAATCTGAAACTCTTGTTTCTCTCCGTTCTGCAACTGGATGGCAATGTACACGGGCGAGCTGTTTTCCTTCACGTTCAGTGTGATGCTTTTAATGTCCTGCGAGGTTTTCGGGGTCAGGATGATTTCATGTCCCCGCTTTCCCTGACGGGTCTTTTCGCCCACGTAGCGGTAGTTGAAGCCCTTCTTGTAGGCCGTCAGCAATGCATACGGGTTGACGCTCTGTATTTCCTCCGGGGTGGGGGATGACACGTTCACCTCTTCATTCTGCTCTACGTAGCTCCACTGTGTCTTTCCGTCGAACCAGGTCTTGATGCCTCCGCTCTCCAGACAGAACTTGTTGCCTTTCAGTAGCAACTTTCCTTGTTGTGTACCTCCAAAAGTCAGGCTGATGCCGCCGGCTTTCCGGTAGCTGTCCGCCATCTTGCTTAATATGCTTTCAGCTTTTGCATCCTGTTGGGCCACAGCCTGACACAAGGCGACTCCCATCAGCAGGACGAGAAGAAAAATCTTTTTCATACCTGTCACAATCGTTTTTAGGGGTTAGAGGGCAGCCCGTTTAATCCTTCAGGCTGCTCATTCTCATTTGTAAATCGTTTTCATCCAGACAAAGCACGTCGCGCGCCTTGCTACCGTTGGCCGGACCTACGATGCCCGCCTTTTCCAACTGGTCCATGATACGTCCTGCACGGTTGTAGCCGATCGAGAATTTACGCTGAATCAGCGAAGTGGAACCCTGCTGGTGGTAGATGACCAGACGAGCCGCTTCTTCAAAGAGCGGGTCCAGACGGTTCATGTCCACGTCGGCTGCACTGCTGGGTTCTGCATTCTCATCCACGTATTCCGGCAGCATGAAGGCCGTAGGATAACCCTGCTGCTTGCCGATGAATTCCGCGATGCGTTCCACTTCCGGCGTATCGACAAACGCACACTGCACGCGCACGGGGTCGTTTCCTTGCAGGTACAGCATGTCACCCTTACCGATGAGCTGCTGGGCACCCGGACGGTCCAGAATGGTGCGTGAGTCCATCATGGAAGCCACACGGAAAGCCACACGTGCCGGGAAGTTGGCCTTGATGGTACCCGTAATGATGTTCGTGGTCGGACGCTGGGTAGCGATGATAGCGTGGATACCCACCGCACGGGCCAGCTGGGCAATACGGCAGATAGGCAGTTCCACCTCCTTGCCGGCTGTCATAATCAGGTCGCCGAACTCATCAATGATGATGACGATGTAAGGCAGGAAGCGGTGACCGTTCTCCGGATTCAGCTGGCGGTTGATAAACTTCGCGTTATATTCCTTGATGTTACGGCATCCCGCGTTCTGCAAGAGCTTGTAACGGTTGTCCATTTCCACACACAGCGAGTTTAGTGTCTGTACCACCTTCGTCACGTCGGTGATGATGGCATCCTCTCCGTCGGGCAACTTGGCCAGGAAGTGACGCTCAATCGGCGCATAGATGGCAAATTCCACCTTCTTCGGGTCGATGATGACGAACTTCAGTTCACTGGGGTGCTTCTTGTAGAGCAGGGAGGTCACGATGGCATTCAGTCCCACAGACTTACCTTGACCTGTCGCACCGGCCACCAGCATGTGGGGCGCTTTGGCCAGATCCACCATGAACACCTCGTTGGTAATGGTCTTTCCGAGTGCCACCGGCAAGTCGAACGTGGTTTCCTGGAACTTCTTGCTGGTCAGGATGGAACTCATGGGCACGATGTGCGGGTTTGCGTTCGGCACCTCGATACCGATGGTACCCTTGCCCGGAATCGGTGCGATGATACGGATACCCAGTGCCGAAAGACTCAGGGCGATGTCGTCTTCCAGGTTACGGATTTTCGAGATACGTACCCCTTCTGCCGGCGTAATCTCATATAAGGTAATGGTCGGACCCACACTGGCCTTGATGGAACTGATTTCAATGCCGAAACTGCGCAGCACCTTGATGATGCGGTTCTTGTTGGCATTCTGTTCCTCCATGTCGATGTCCGGATCGTCGTTCTGATACGTATTCAGCAAGTCGAGGGTAGGGAAGCGGTAAAACTCCAGGTCCAGACGCGGGTTGTACGGTTGCGACACGTCTCCACGGTAAGCCTGATCCTCTTCCTTGGTATCGTTGCTGACCTCAAATGCCGGCTCCTCTTCTTCCTTGTCGAAGTCTTCCTCCACCAGGGCCGGCTTCACCTCAAAAGGGTGCTTCTTCTCATCCTCTTCCTCGGTATCAAGGGGCAGGTCGATGACGCGTTCCGGTGCCGGTTCCTCTTTCACAATCACCTTCTCCGGTTCCTCCTTTACAGGTTCAGCCGCTTTCTCCGGTTCTTCCTGCGGAGTTTCTTCCTCCTCTTTCTGTTTCGGTTTCCGGTGCGTCCAGCTCTTCCAGAAACTTTCTTTCTTTTCTTTCTTATCTGATTCGTCCTCCGCAACGGTCGCTTCCGCTTCGTCCACTACCGGCTTCCGGAATGTCGGTTCCGGCTGGGGAGTTACTTCCTCTGCCATGGCTGCGTTATTGCCCTTTTGCGGATGAAGTGCCTTTCTCACCACGCCCATGGTCTGTCGGGTCAGTGCCACGCCGAACAGTATGGCCGTAGCCAGCAGCACCAGAATCAATCCCAGTGCACCGATTTGCGAGCGAATCCACAGGCTCACGTTATAGCCATGCAGTCCCCCCGGATAAATATAAGAATCTTCCAGCAGTCCCCCGAATGCAAATCCCAGGGTGATAGAGAGCCACACCATCACCGTGGCACAGCCTAAGAACCAGTAACGGATGCGGAATTCATACGCCTTCATCAGCTTCATGCCGGCCACCACTAAGAAGATGATGATGCAGTAAGCCGAAAACCCGAAGCAGTCGTTAATCAGGTATTGTGCCAGCTGCGCTCCCCGTGCTCCGGCATAGTTCTGTATGCGGTTGCTCGTTTCCAGCAGTTCCGACGGGTTGGGATGCGACAGAATACTCTGGTCATTTCCTCCCGTAAAGAAGAACGAGCTGAAAGCCAGCAGCAAGTACACGCCAAAGATTACAAAAAGCAGTCCGATGACGAACCCCGTAGTTTCACTTTTAAGAATAGTCCATGTTTTTCCGGCCATGGCAGCCGCTTTTCCACTTTTGCCTGTATCTGTTTTTTTGGTTTGCATGATGATTCGAATTAGCTAAACATACGTGCAAATGTACGAATAAAACTAGAACTGAGAAATTTTTTTTGTACCTTTGCGTCTCAATTAGCATGATTATGGAAGAAAAAAAATCTCAAGTAATATTCGATAAAAATGCGGTCGAGTTCGTGACAGTGGCTGCCGAGTTCTGTGGATTCCTGGAGCGTGTTTCCGATATGCGCTGTCGGGATTTCGTCGACAAGTCCCTGAAACTCCTTCCCCTTTTATACCTGAAGGCTTCGCTGCTTCCTGCTTGCGAGCGGATGGAAGAAGCTGATCCGGAAACCTTCGTCACCGAGACCGATTACGAAGTGCTTCGCGGCTCCATTGCCTCCCTGTTGGGCGAATACGATGACTACCTCGAAGTGTTCCTCGATGACATGGCCTATAGTGATACTCCCATTCATCAGAACATCTCCGAAAGCCTGGCCGACATTTACCAGCCTGTTAAGGATTTTATCTGCGTGTTCCAGTTGGGCCTGAAGCACACCATGAACGATTCTCTGGCCATCTGCCGTGAACTCTTTGCCGAGTTCTGGGGTCAGCGCCTGGTCAATGTGATGCGTGCCCTTCACGATGTGAAGTACCGCCAGCTGGCACACGGCAGCCAGGAGGAGGAAGATTCTGCACTCTACGAAGACAACTGCACCGAAGAAGAACTCTACGAAGGCCTTGACATGGGCGACGACGAATAACCCTAAACCCGTAAACTGAATGGTAGAACTACAGAGTAAAATAGATAAGAAAATCGTTGCGGAGTTACCTAAGGTTTCTTTCCCCGGTCGCATCTTCGTAATCTACACCGAGACCGAAGCCCGCAAGGCCATTGATTACCTCAATACCCATGTACTGGTGGGAGTGGATACCGAAACACGTCCTTCATTCCGGAAGGGAGCCGTCAACAAGGTGGCCCTCTTGCAGGTCTCTACTTACGACACCTGCTTCCTGTTCCGTCTGAATCATCTCGGGCTGCCGGACTTCCTGGAAGAGTTCCTTCAGAACAACGTGCTCAAGATCGGCCTGTCGCTGAAAGACGATTTTGCCATGCTCCGCCGCCGCAACAAGAAAGACCCGCGCATGGGCAACTGGGTGGAACTGCAGGACTACGTAGCCTCTTTCGGCATCGAAGAAAAGAGCCTCCAGAAAATCTATGCCCTTCTTTTTCAGGAAAAGATTTCCAAGAGCCAGCGCCTGTCCAACTGGGAGGCCGACACCCTGACCGAGGCACAGCAGCTCTATGCCGCCACCGATGCCTGGGCCTGCGTACGCATCTACCAGTACCTGGAAGAACTTCGCCTTTCGGGCAAGTACCGCGTGATACGCACGGAAGCCCCTGAACACATTCTCGAAGATTAATCACTTAAACCATACAAATGAGCTATAAGAAAGTATTTCTCAAACCCGGAAAGGAAGAATCGCTCAAGCGTTTTCATCCCTGGGTCTTTTCCGGCGCCATCGCCCGTGTGGAAGGAGAGCCGGAAGAAGGTGAAGTAGTAGATGTCTACACCTCCAAGAAAGAATTCATTGCCTGCGGACATTTCCAGATTGGCAGCATCGCCGTGCGTGTGCTTTCCTTCCGTCAGGAACCCATCGACCATGCGTTCTGGGTACGCCGCCTGCAGGTGGCCAAAGACCTCCGCTGTGCCTTGGGCGTGCTGGGCAATCCTCAGAACAATACTTACCGTCTGGTACACGGCGAGGGCGATAACCTGCCCGGACTGATTATCGACGTGTACGACCATACCGCTGTGATGCAGGCACACTCTGCCGGCATGCACCTCGACCGTATGGCGGTGGCCGAAGCCCTCGAAGAAGTGATGGGCGACGTCATCCAGCACATCTATTATAAATCAGAAACCACACTGCCCTTCAAGGCCGACCTGCTGGCTACTGAAAACGGCTTCCTCAAAGGCGGAAGTCCGGAGAACGTGGCCATGGAGAACGGACTGAAGTTCCACGTAGACTGGCTCAAGGGACAGAAGACCGGTTTCTTCGTCGACCAGCGTGAGAACCGTGCCCTGCTGGAACGCTATGCCAAGGGCCGTAACGTGCTCAACATGTTCTGCTACACCGGCGGCTTCTCGTTCTATGCCATGAGGGGAGGGGCCAACCTCGTTCACTCGGTAGACAGCTCAGCCAAAGCCATCGACCTGACCAACGAGAACGTATCTCTCAACTTCCCCGGCGATACCCGTCACCAGGCTTTTGCGGAAGATGCCTTCAAGTTCCTCGACCGCATGGGCGACCAGTACGACCTGATTATCCTCGACCCGCCGGCCTTTGCCAAGCATCGCGATGCCCTGCGCAATGCCCTTCGCGGTTACACCAAGCTCAATGCCAAGGCCTTCGAAAAGATTCGTCCGGGCGGCATCCTCTTCACCTTCTCCTGTTCGCAGGTGGTGAACAAGCAGGACTTCCGTAACGCCGTGTTTACCGCCGCTGCACAGAGCGGACGCAGCGTGCGCATCCTTCACCAGCTCACCCAGCCGGGCGACCATCCGGTCAATATCTACCATCCGGAAGGCGAATACCTCAAGGGACTGGTGCTTTACGTAGAATAATTCTCCCCAAAAGGGATACAATAAAAGAAGCTGTTTCACTGTCGGAATGCTCCGTGTGTGAAACAGCTTCTTTCGTATCTTCTCCGGACGTGTCTCATCCGAACAGCTTGCCAAACAAGCCCTGTCTTTTTTTCTTCTCCTGTTTCCGGCGTTCGATGCCCTCTTCCAGCCTGTCATCCAGCGTTTCGGCCACCAGATCCGCAATTTTCAGGTGATAATGTATCAGGCGGTAAATACTTCCCCAGTCGAGCATCCCCCCCAGGTTGCGGTCATCAATGAACACATCCGCCTTCAGCTTCCGCGAGAAGTGCTGATGCGCCTCCTGCTCCTCCGGATAGTTCGTATTGACCGCATAAAATTCCACTCCATGCTGTCGGCAGAAATCCACGGCCTCTTCCAGCAGCTTGTCCTCTCTTACAGTCCACAAAATCAGCCGGTGCCCCTCTTTTTGCAGCATTTTCAGTGTGTCAAAGGCAAAAGGCTTTTCCCGTCCGATTTCCGGATAGCGGTGTTCCACAATAGTACCGTCAAAGTCAACAGCTATGATCATATCTAAATTCGTTTAAAAAGTTACGTAAAAAAGGTTAGTTTGCAAATGTAAGAGAAAGAATGAAAAAAAGAAATCGCCGCATCTCCTTTTTCAAGGAAGTGCAGCGATTTCCTATGATTTTAGTGTTTTTTTTATTTTGCCATGCGGATGATAGCGGCGCGGCTCAGACGCGGATTTTCGCGGAACATAGTGTCAACACCACCCTTGTATTCCATTGTCAGCTGATCCTTGTTTACACCATATTTATCTACCAGTGTATTGTATACAGCTTCCGCTCTCAGCTTGCTCAGGCGTTCGTTGAATTCAGCCGGACCAGTCTGCTTGTCAGCATATCCTGTGATGATGAATTTGTTTTCAGGATATTTCTTGATCAGGTTTGCATAAGCTTCCAGGTTCACTGCTTCTTTTTCGCTCAGGTAAGCCTTGTTGATGTCGAAGAACGCTACATATTCAGTTGCATCCGGCAGCTTGTTGCTAGCCTTGGTTTCAGTTACAACCGGCTGGTTACGTTTTTCTTCTTCCAGTGCATTTACGCGGTTTCTCAAGCTGGCATTTTCTTCGTTCATGCTCTTAAGCTGATTCTGTACAGCCTGCATTTCAGCAGCCGAGATACCGGTACCCTTAGTCCAGTCTCTGCGGTTGAAGCGGTAAGTTGCACCTACCATGATGGCTGCAGAACCTTCCATATTCTTTCCGCCACGGATACCGTCCATCACGTCGTTGTTGATGTTTCCTTTCAATTCCAGGTTCAAGTCCCAAGCCTTGTTCAAACGGAAACGGTTGATGAATCCGATGCCTCCTGACAATTCGTTTTCGTTATTGTCGATACCGCGCAGGTAACCGATGCTCACGTAAGGTATTGCATTGTACAATCTGTCTTCACGGTAGCCGCAGAACAGGTTGGTGAAGTTCAGCATTACGTCACCGTGCAAGTGGAGGATTCCGAATTTGGTGCGATACAAGTCGGTATCTACACGTTTGTAGGCAAATCCTTCATTCTCAAGTGAGTAACCTTTGGCCTGGTAGCCGCCGAATCCCAGTCTCAATCCGATGCCCGGAGTGAACCATTTTCCTACGTTGATTTCAAATGTCGGAGTAATCAGCTTGCCGGCTTTTCCTTTAGAAAAGTTATCACCTATATACATCTGTGTACCTACATTGGCTCCAATAAATAAGTTGTCGCCAAACATGTTGGTTTGTACAGTGTATTTTTCAATCTTCTCTGCGTTGCTGTTTTGCTTCGTGTTTTGCGCCATTGCACCTACACCTGTCATCAGTGCAATAGCCAGAATGTAAATTCTACTATTCATATTCATGTAATTAATAATTCTGCTTCAAAGATAATACAATATTTCAAATTCAGATAAGGATTGATAAAATATATATCAGAATGTGTGAGGTTTAGTAGAAAAACTGCCTAAAAGTATAGGCTTACGCCTAAATTCGCATACGGAAGGAGTGAAATTTCTTTTTCCGTCAAGGTTCTGGCTCCCGGGATGATGGCACCCTTGTAGGCCCTGAGGATTTCTTCCGCAAAGACACCCCATTGGTCATTTATCCGTACGGTTTCTTTCAGTCCGGCCTGTACGCCGAAATAGTCCTTTTGTGCCGTTCCGTGGTGCGTGTACAAGATACCCGCCAGGCCTTCCACCGTAAAGATTCTTTCCGGGTTATACGTTGCGGCCAGGCTACTCAGGTCTACCAGGTAGTCTGCTCCGAGGGTAAAGGGATATACATGCTTACTCACGTTATAGGGATAATGTGCCATTTCGATGTATCCTCTAACCGATGAGTATTTGCTCCATCTTCTTCCGTACCCCACATAGAATTGCTGTCCCAGGTGCTTCATCAGGGCTTTCAGCTGCTGGTCTCCGGTGCGCATCGGGTAATTTGCCCCCATGCCGACCGATACAAAGTTATAGGGCTCAAACAGGTATTGGTGACGGGTAATACATTCTTCGCGTCTTCTGTATTGCACACCCATTTCTATGCTCAGGTTCTGCATGCGGCGTTTGCTGCTCGTTCCGTGCAAGAAATTTTGCGTATAGCTGTTCTTGCTCCAGCGTGCCTGCCCGAATACGCCGATGTGGTCGTTTACGGCATACACCAGCTGTCCTCCGAGTGTCGGTCCCGTGAAAGGTCTGACTTTGCGGGCATAAGTCGCTCCCCGGTGTGCCACGAATCCGGCTTCTGCACCTCCCATCAGGTTCACTTCCAGTCGGGGGTCGGTCACCCGGTCGTCGAACAGACGGTTCAGGTTGACCATACCTTCCAGTCGTATACCTCCGTAAGCTTCTTCCCTTTTTCCCCTTCCTTGATCAGGGAGGGTATTATGTATTCCAGCGAATAAGGTTCCCCTAACTCCGAAGGGCAGGAACCATTTTCCCATGCTGATACCCATTACGGGACCTACGGGTTCCAGTACCCCGTTCATTACCGGTGATTTACGAATTCTGCCTGAGTAGTCTCCTTGAATACCTGCATAAATTTCGTAGAACAGGTTGTCCAGTGCGCCGGAGTTGGCAGAAGGGCCGGACACCTTGTGCAGGTTGGTAAATCGGTAGGTCAGTCCGGCCATCGCCTGGGCACCGATATCATATTTTTTCTGTGACTCCAGTCCGTTGATGCCGTCGGTAAAAAGATTCACTCTCGGTTCCAAAAACAGGTCCAGGTGGTTGTGCAGATGGTAGTTCACATGCAGTCCGCCGTGTATGCCTCCAGCTACGAAACGTTCCTTTGAAACCTTGTTTTTCGTCCCGTAGATGCCGATACCCAGTACCGTTTCCAGGTCCCATCGCAGGTCGTCCTTGTAGCCTCTCAGGTAATCCAGTATCCGGAACATGTGCGCTATTTCCACGCCGCCTCTTCCAATCTGTTCGTTCACCGCCCCTTCTACGGCCAGACGGTAACTGTTGAACGAGGTTACATCCTTTGTGAAGGCGATACCGAATTCTTTGGAGTAGGGGCCTGCCGCTCCGCCTCCCAGTTTCCCGGCACCAGCAAAAATCGACAAGGAAGAATTCCATCCCCTGGCCTTGGGGTCAATCACCCTTCCGGCAGGGATATACCTTTTCTGTCTCACATAATCCATCGCATTGAAAAAGCCGGTTTTCACCGAATCGGCTGTGGCATCCTGTGCGAGGATGGTTTCCGTTCCGCCCATCCACAAATAGCCGAGGGCAGCTATATATAAAGTCTTTCTGTTTATTTTCATGATTACTGATTCTTATACATCTCCAACGCCGTTTCCACAATCTCTTTCGTGAATTCACCGTCGTTCTGGGCAGTGACAATCATCTTCTGGTCCAGGTTGAAACACTTCACCAGATACAGGGCCGCTTCCGTCAGCCCTATGTCTCCCTTTCTGGCTTCTGTCACCGCCTTCAGGTACCATTTCACCGGATTCTCGTCCACCATCTGTTCCAGCACCTTTTCCGCCTGTGCGTTTCCCTGCGGCGTTTCCAGTGCCAGGTTCATCACCGCCTCGTTCTGAACGGACGACTGGCAGATGGTGCGGAAGGTCTCTGCGGCTCGCTGCGTTTCTTCAGGCGTATTCCCTCCCTGGAAATAGCCGCCCATGGCCCATGCGTATGCCTTCACCAGGTCAAATTCCTTGTAATCCTCCGGAATCAGCTTGGCCATGACACTGGCATTCTCAAAGTCACCCGCTTTGATGTACATGCACAGCTGGTTCACCACCACCTCAATCGGGTTGATAATCTCCGTTCTTCCCGTATCCATGTTTTTCCTTTCATAGTTCACGGTAAAGATGGTACGGTCTATCAGCGGTTCCAGTATCCGCGTGTCGGTCACATCCTTTTCCAGGTACAGCTTGGCCAGCGTGTTTCCGGCCAACACCCATGGACGCTTCATGCTCAGCGATTCCTCGTATGCCTTGCGTGCCACTGCTTCCTTTTCCTGACTGTCCTTCAGCAATTGCAGCAGCTTCCAGTATTCATACCGGGTGTACATCCCGTCCAGTCCCTTTCTCCGGTAAGCCGCCATCACCTCCTTGTCGGTCGGTTCCCGGTAGATGTCATAGCGGCACAGGTACTTCACTTGTCTCAGCTGCTCCAGGTAAGGCACAATCACCGTACGGTAGTCCTTGGAGGCCTTGATTCGCTGTCCCTGCCGGTTCATCTGGTCGGGCAGTTCTCTTACAACCTTTCTGATGAAACCGGCCGTTTCCATCAGGCTGTCCTTCTCCAGCAGTTCGGCCACCTCGTTCCATGAAGCCACTTCCGCCTGCGGGTTCTGATACACGCGTTCGGCTACCGCATGGGGGAGTACCCCGATAACCTCCTGCTGAATCCGCTGCATACGTTTCTGGGCCAGCTGCAGGTTTTGCTGGTAATATCCTTCCGGCGATGCCTTGCCGATGACGTGAAACTCTTTCAGCAGGGCGCCGGGCTCGTTCAGAATCAGGTTCAGTTTCTTCCGTATTCCGGCAAGGCTCTCCTGGTTCTTCGGGTCGTCCGTCAGCCGGTCCGAGTTGATTTCAAAGTTGAGCTCCACCTGGTCCTCCGTGTCAAACTTCTCTACCTGTGCCTTCTCCGGATATTTTTGGAAATCCATATCCAAGGCTATCAGGTCATATTGCAGAAATTTCAGGGGGCGCTTGTTCTCGCATGTATTAATCTGATACGTTTTTCTGAACGGAACATTGTTGTAGTCCTCTATACAGAAGTCCGCATAGCAACTGTAATTCACGTTCGGGTCGGGCACCGTCACCGTGTCTTGCCATTCAATCACCATCCGCTCATTCACCAGTGGCCGTGATTGGATATAAGGCTCCAGAGCATCCCTTTTCAGGTCGTACCCCATTCGTCGGGTCTGGGTCAGGTGATATTCTTTGCCGTCGTATACCAGTGGTTTCAAGAAAGCCACCGTGTCGTTGGTCGTACAGTTCAGTACATACGGCTGCACAATCAGGCGCGAATACTTGTTACCCTCTCCATGCGGAACCAGGAACGTATTATAAGGATAAAAACGGTTACCTATCAGTCGGCTGGCCTTCGGTTCCGGCTGAATCTGCTTCAGTTCTCCCGTTACCACTACCTCCTTCAGATAGATACCGTCATCCACTTCTACGTCTATTTTCATGCGGTTGCTCACCTTTTCCAGAATGGCCTTGTTCAGGCCCGCTTTGAACACCAGTGCCCCGTTGTCCGGCACCAGAATCTCGTAATACCCGTTGGCATCCGTTTCCGCCCTTTCATCTTCGTTCATGAACAGTGCGAAATTGGTATTATCCTTGTCCAGGCTGTTCTTCAGGTCCTTTGCGGCCGCCACCGTCTTGCAGCTATATACATAGACCACGCTTCCCGAGAACGGAACCTTCTTTTTCTTGTCCGCAATGTTGTAAACCGTGCCGCTCACCTTGATCATTCGCTGCGCCCATCCGCTTGCGGGGACAGCAGTCAGCAGCATCGTAACCAGTACATATTTCCCGATGCGGCTTATTCTTTTCCTATTCATACGCTTCAGCTTCTTAGAATAAATAGCAGCATGACACCGCGACTTCTGTCGGCACACACTTCACTCCGTTTGCATTATACTCTTCTTTTTTCAGGTATGTACCCTCCGGATATTTCTTCTCCCTATACCACAGGGCACCTACTCCGGCCGAGAATTCCAGGTTGAACCGTTTGCTCAGCGGCCAGGCATAGCCGTATGTCAGTCCCGGTCCTGCAGCTTCTCCCTGGTGCGCCTTTCCCTTGTGCACCACCGTATACCTTAGTCCGCTTACAGATAAGCCGATGAACGAGCGCGCCATCGGCCTCCCAGAAATCCAATACCTGAACTCCGCCTGTGCCCCTTTCAACTGGGCATCCAGCGGCGCCTTGTCCAGTCCGTAAAACACAGTTCCTTCCAGGCTGAATTTGGAAGCTGTCACCAGCTCCATTGAAATGTTCGGCGTCAGGTTCCCCCACAGCAGTGCGTTCGTTTTCACCGCGGCCAGCTGTGCATGAGCCATGCCGCAACCGGCCACCCATGCTCCCAGGCAGATACCCCGCCTTAAAAAATGATTCATAAAACTTTGGTTATAAATAAATTTTCATTAAGTCTTAGTATGCGTTCTTTTCCCCATGTATAGCATTCATCACCGTTTTATAGATGATGAACAAGTCCAGGCCGAAGCTCCAGTGTTCGATATACCATATATCTCCACGGATACGTCCTTCCATATCCTTCAGCTCCTTGGTCTCTCCGCGATAGCCCGTCACCTGGCTCCAGCCCGTGATACCCGGCTTCACGAAGTGTCTCACCATATACTTGTTAATCAGTTTCGAATATTCCTCCGTGTGTTTCAGCATGTGCGGTCGGGGACCTACCACGCTCATGTCGCCCAGCAGTACATTGATAAACTGCGGCAGTTCGTCGATGCTTGTTTTTCGCATGATGTTTCCCCAGCGTGTCTTGCGCGGGTCATCCTTGGTAGCCTGCAGCGAGTCGGCCTGTGTGTTCACCCTCATGCTTCGGAACTTATAGCAGTAGAACTCCTTGTCGTTCAGCCCGTTTCGTTTCTGCTTGAAGAACACTGGTCCCGGCATGGTCAGTTTGGTGATAATGGTCACAATAAGCAGGATAATCGGGAAGAGCGTACACAGAAACAGCAGCGAGAACACGATGTCGAACGCCCGTTTCAGCATCTTGTTGCCCGTCCGGCTCAGCGGGTCCGGTCGCAGGCTCAGGAAAGGCACGTTGCCCACCATGTTAAAGTATACACGGTTCTGCAGGTAGTTGTAAATGTTCGGCACACTGTAGAAATGCACCAGATTGTTTTCGCAGTAATTAATCAGCGAGCGGATAATGACATGTTCCTTCGAAGGCAGACAGCAGAACAGGTAATGCGTATTTCCGTTCTTTTCCAGGTATTCTTTCACGTCCTGGGGTTTTCCCAGGTACGGACATTCCTGTGGAAATTTCGGGTTCGGCTCAAAATCGAAATACCCATTTACCCTGAATCCGGTCCAGTCCTGGTTGGTCAGTTCATAATACAGTTCGCGGTTGTTCTCCGAACTACCCACCAGCACCACATAGCGCAGGTTACCACCTTTCGAACGGTATCTTTTCAACCCCCATCGCATGAGGATACGGAATACAGACAGCGAAATAAACAGCAGCCCTAAAAAAGTCAGGTAGAAATACGACCAGGCATCCATAAATCGTCCCAGCTCCAGCACTACCCCCGACAATACTCCGAAGCAGATTGTACTTCTCAATACCTTACCCAGAATCTGGTAGGCATATACCTTACGCCGGTAAAGTACCACGCCAATCTGCATGGCCGATACGAAGTAGCAGAGCATCACCGTCAGTATGACCTGCAGGTGCGGTGCCTGCAGAATCTTGTGCCATGGCGTATCTTCCGTAGTGAGAAACAACAGATAGAACAATCCACCCGTAATAAGCGTTTCACAAGTAACGATAAAAAAGCTTACCCAACTGTTATAGGCGTCATATTTTGTTCTCATGCGCTATGTTTTTTATTAGTATTTCAACCCCTGATTTGCTGGTCACATTTCTCTAAAGATATTCCAGATAAACAACGTGTTTCCGATAATGTATCGGCGCCACATCCGTTTCGGTTCTTTCAGCAGTCTGTACAACCATTCCAGACTATGTTCCTGCCACCACAGAGGAGCCCGTTCCATGGTGCCGGCAAAAAAGTCGAACACCGCACCGATGGTGCCGCAATGACAGTGAATGTCCAGTTCATTCCAATGGCGGTATGCCCACTTCTCCTGTTTGGGAGCCGTCATACCAATCCACAACAAGTCCGGATTAGCCCGGTTGATGGCTTCGATGATTGCCCGGTTCTCTTCCTCCGAGAATTCCGGCTTGTAGGGTGGGGAGTACGTTTCAATCCGGATGTTCGGGTAGACTGTTTTCGCTTTTTCCCGAATCAGCTTCAGTACCTTTTCGCTGCTTCCCATGAAGAAACAAGTACCTCCCTTCTGGTTCAGCCGTTCCATCTCCATGGCAAACAAGTCCCATCCGGCAATACGTTCTGTCGGCTGGCTTTTCGCTTTCAGTTTCCGGCAAGCCATCACGATGCTTGCTCCGTCGGGAATCAGTGCATCTCCTTTCATCAGCGCTTCGGCAAAGAACGCATCCTTCAGAGCCGTATTATAGGAGTGCGCATTGATGGTATTGATTAACAGTTTCCCTTCCGGAAGAGCCTCCAGCTCTTTCTTCGATTCAACGATTTTTATATCTTTTAGTTTCAGCATACGTTTGTGTGCGTTTATATGGATAATCCGTTGCTTGTGTACGATAATGTGACAAAATCATTACGATAGTTTTCTGTATCTTGCTGCGAATCCCCAGATTTCCATAAAGCAAACCAGCGGTACGATAAATCCCACTGCCATGGAAATACGGTCGGCTATAAGTCCCATTAACAAGGGAGCCACTGCTCCTCCTACAATCGACATAATCAGATAAGAAGAAGCTTGTTTGGTTTGTGTGCCAACGTGGCGCAAAGATAAGGAAAAAATAGTAGGAAACATAATCGATTCACATAAAAAGCACAGTAACAGGAAATACCATCCTGCTCCGCCCGGCATCAGAATGACTGCCGCCATGCATACACAAGCACCAGCCGCACAAACGGCCAGCACTTTTTCCCCCTTCACGAAGCGCATCAGCCAGCTTCCGCCCATACGCCCGCCCATGAACAGTCCCATGCCGCCGAACGACAGCCATACCGAAGCCTCCTGTGCCGAAACACCTGCATTTTCGGTGGCGTAGTTGATGAAAAAACTGTTGATGCCCGTCTGTGCAGCCACGTAAAGGAAAAGCGACAGCAGTCCCACCGTGAACGAGGTCGTTCTCCACAGCGATTTTCCGCTCGCTTCAGCCTGTCCGCTTTCAGCTTCCCGGCCTATTTCCGGCAGTTTCACCCGCGAAAAGAGGATGGCGATGCACAGCACCACCGTACCCAGCACTGCGTAAGGAGTAGTCACGTCACCTCCTCCGGCAAAGAGAAAGAAACCTCCCGCCAGCGGACCGCAAATCCAGCCCAGCCCGTTGAACGACTGCGCCAGGTTGATACGCCGCTCACTGCCTTCCGGTTCACCCAGCACCGTGACATACGGGTTCGAGGCCGTTTCCAGGCAGGTCAGTCCGCAACCGATGACGAACAGCGCCAGCAGGAAAAACTCAAACGACTGAATCCGTCCTCCCGGAATGAACAGCAACGCCCCGATGCCATACAGCACCAGGCCCGTCAGCACCCCCGTGCGGTAGCCGAAGCGGCGGATAATCCGTCCCGCCGGCAGCGCCATGATAAAATACCCTCCGTACACCACCGCCTGAATCAAGGCCGAGCGCGTGCGGGTAATCTCCAGTGTATCTTGAAAATGTTTGTTCAGCACATCCAGAATACTGTGTGCCACTCCCCACAGAAAAAAGAGGGAAGTAATCAAAATAAAAGGAACCAGGAAACTCTTTCCGTCCCTGGTTCTTACTAATCCAATCTTTTCCATCTCAGCTTCTACTGATTTCCAGTCCCTTGTTCGATAAGCTCATCTCCACGAAGCGCGCCCGTTCGTTCGGACGTTCCTCTGTCAGAATCCGGCGGATACGCACGGCCGCATCCGGATCTTTGGCCACCATGTACAAGTAACCACCCCCACCGGCACCCGGCAACTTGTATCCCAGGCAGAGGTCGTCAATCCGTTCCGTCAGCGCCTGCACGGCCGGCGGGTTCGTACCCTCATCCAGCCGCTGGTTCTGCATCCACGTCTTCCGTATCAGTCGTCCCGTCTCCTCAAAGTCATTCCGCAGGATGGCATCGTACATATCCATGGCGTGACCCTTCATCTGCTCCAGCAGGTGCAGGTGACGGTTCGAGTTCAGGAACATGCCCTTCACAATCTCCGCCAGGATGCCCTTGGCCGTACGCGTAATGCCCGTGTAATACAGCAGATGGCACTTGCGGTACTCGTCGCTCGTGAACAGGTAGTCCGGCAGCCAGCGCACCTTCGGCTCCTGGTGCCACCCCGGCTGCGTCTGCAACAGCTTCACCCCGTGCAGCACACCTCCGTACTGATCCTGCCAGCCGCCCCCTGTGGTGAGCAACTGTTCCAGCACCAGCGTACGGCTGCCGATTCCCTGCTTGTCCCAGTTCAGGCCGCAGAAATCATTCAGCGCTCCCAGCACCGTAGCTGCCAGAATGGAGCTGGTACCCAGTCCCGAACCTGCCGGAATGGCCGACAGCAAGGTCACCTCGATACCCGTGCCGAACGCCTTCAGCTGTGCTTCCAGCGAAGCAAACCGTTCTGTGGAGAAATCCGGATGGAACCCCGCCAGCACCAGTGCCGCTTTCGGAATGGAGAACGGCGAGCCCACCTTGCGGTAATCCTGCAACTCCTCGTACGTGGAAACCACCTCCATGGCTCCCAGGTCAATCGAGCGCAGCGTAATGCGGTACTCCTTCGACGGTTTCACATACACCTGCAGCGGTGGCTGTCCGTTCAGTTCAATGGCCAGGTTCACCACATTTCCGCCCTCCATCAGGCTGTAGGGTGGGGTATCCGTCCATCCCCCCGCAATGTCAATGCGCACCGGACTGCGTCCCCACACAATCTGGTCGGCATACACCGACAGCTTCGGCTGCTGACGGTAATCCATCGTGCCGGTCAGTCCCTCTCGCATCAGGCCGAACGCCCGTGCCTCCAGTTCCTTCGCCTCCGGTTTGCCCTCCAGTTCGCACACCTTCGCGCGGAACATCGCGTCGCTGATTCGCTTCAGCAGGGGAGACCCCTCCGGCAGTTCCTCCGGCAAGGCGATGCCCCCTTTGGCATACGCCCCGGCCGCCTCCTGCAAGTCTATCTGATAGAACACGCTCCGTTCCTGGTTCCTGGCCAGCAGGCTCCAGTTCTCCTTGCGGAACACCTCCCGCTGGGCGAACAGCCGTCGCAGGTTGGCATACGCCGAAATCTCGTCGGCCGACACCTTGCGTGCCTTCATCCAGATAGTCCGTCCGGCTTCACCCTGTCCGCCGTCCGTCATCCATTGCAACACCGTGCCCAAGTCCTCTATCGAGTCCGTTACCGGGAAAATCGCTGCCCCCTGCAAGTCCTCACAGCCCCGGATTTCGTCCGCTGTCAGACCTCTTTCGGTCAGCCATTCCGTTACCGGACGGCCCAGGTATGTAGTCGAAGCCTCCTTCAGGCTTCCCTTGAATTTATCGTTAAAACCGTACGGACGCGCGGCAAACTCCCGTTCGCCCATCGGCACCACGTCGATGCACACCCCTTCGGGCACGTTCAGCGCCCAGTCGTTGCGCGGCACCCCCGTGATGATGTTCCGGCTGTGCAGCTTCCAGTTCCTGCCCACGTGGCTGTTTTCCACCCACACCTCCGCGTTGTCGGCCGTCAGCGGGAACTCCATCTCCGCATTCTGCACGAACACCGCCGGATGCGGCTTCACCTTGTGGTGCATAATCGCCCGCTGGTCCGTCACACAGTTCTGCACGGCCAGTGTCGACGAAATCATCTCCCGGCTCGTACCGTAATGGTGGAACTCACCGCCCGGCAGCGGCAGGATAGCCACCTTCAGGCTGTTCAGCTCCTCATCCACGATGCGCGGATGCGCCCCCAGTGCCAGTCCGAACTCCGAGTACATGTCGTAGAACTTCACGCCCCCGTCCTTGTCGGTAGAACGTTTCACCATCAGCTCGATGGCACGGTCACTCAGCAGCCAGATGCCGATGTCCATCAGGAACAGGTAATCCTGCATCAGCTGGCCCATTTCCTCCACGCTCGGTTTCTGCAGCATGAAGTCCAGCTTCTCCGGTTCCTTCCGCGACGATACGAACACCCCGTGGTTCTTTGCCAGTTCCGGGTCCACCCACAAGCCGTAGCACACCACGTCCACATCCGGAATCTCCTGCAGCGGCTCCGTGGCACGGATGTACACGTCGCCGCTCGCAATCAGCGTGCGCAGTCCCTCCGGCGCCCGCTCCATGATTTCCTCATACAGCGGCAGCTGCAGCGACAGCAAGTCCTGTGTAAGCTTCTGTCCCCGTGCCCAGCGGAACACCGGAATCGGCGTCAGCACCTTGCCCGACGGTGCATAGCCCGGCAGACGGCGGCTCTGCCCTCCGGCATGCAGCAGGATACGCTTCTCCCGTGCCAGCCAGTCGCCCAGTGCGGCATCCTTATCCTCTTCCTCCCGGCAAGCATTCAGCAGCCAGGCCGTACCACCTCCCGAACCCAGTTTCTTTCCCACCGGGTCCGATGTGCAGAACCACTCCTTGTGGTCTGCGTGCATAATATCGTGAAAACACTCCACCAGATTCGGTGGCAATGACAATAACTTTTTCATGTAATCCAATTAATAATTAATAATGAATAATGAATAATGAAGAATGATGACACTTAGTCGTTTTTAATTTTTAATTATTCATTATTCACTCATTACAGCTTAAATATCCGCGTCATCAGCTTCCATTTCTCCTGCGAGGTAGCTCCCGGAGCGGCTTTCTGGAACTTCGCCATGTGCGCTTCCCATTCCGCCTGACGGGGCAGGGTAGCCAGCCGTGCATAATCCCGTTCCATGTCAAACTCATCCGTGGTATCCATGATCATGAACAAGCGATTTCCGTCAATGTAAATCTGCATGTCCGTGATACCTACTTCGCGGATACCCGCTTTCACCTCTTCCCACACGTGTGCATGTTCTGCCACGTAGGCTTCAATCAGCTCCTTGTCGTCATAGAGCTCCAGTGTCTGGCAAAATCTTTTCATATTAGAAATTATTTATAGCTTTAAGCTCTTTATCGAGTTTTGTTTTAATGATAATCGGCTCTTTTTCTGTTATATCTTTATTGGGGGTAGAAGAAAGGCGATTAATTAAATATACAATATTTTCCATTGATAATGGATATCGGGTCGAGAAGTTAAAAAGAGTTTTTAAAATATCTAGTCTATTTGCTCTTAGTATAACTCTTGCCACATCTTTATTATCATTGAATAAAGTTGTTATCCAATCAGGTAACACATCATCTTGAAACCGAATGCAAATATGATTACGAATCATTGCAGTCCAATCCTTAGCTTTGTAGTTCTTAAGTGCGATAGAAAAAAAAATATTTCCCATAGCTCTTTCACTTGTTTCTAGTGTTGCGTATATTCCATTTAGCATTCGAGATTCAGTTTGACAATAATCCCACCATTTATCTGTTCTGCATTTGTATCTTAAATCATGTTCGACCTCATGCCATCCTTCAGATAATACACTTCTCAATTGCACTTCGTATGTAGTGTCGATTAGGGTATAATCTTCTATATCTGAAATGGATTTTAAGACATTTATGAGTTCATTTTGGCAGTTCTCATCCATTTTGAAAATGAGATTGAGGCGAGTTGGCATAAAAACCTTATCAGGAAGATTCTCTAATCCACCGATACTTCCTGTCGCTTCTAAATCTTTATAACTATTTGACTCGTCCAAGAAATGAGGGTGTTCTTTAAGAAAAGAATGGAAAACTTCAACATCTTCAAGAAAATAAAAGATGATTCGTATTCCAATTATATCTTGAAGTTTTTTCCCATTAGGACTGTAAATCCCTTTTTTACTTTTAAGTTTTTTATTTATAGATGTAATACTTTTGACGCGTGCAAATATTCGATAAAATATTCCAGCTTGTCTTAATTTTTGTTCTAAATCGGATTTTATGATATTAATTATATACTGCAAATTTAGCTCTTCCATAATTAATTATTTTGTAAATACTCAATACCTTCGTCTGTTATAAAAGATTTATCTCCATTACAAATTATAAATCCTTGTTTCGTTAATGCATTGAATGTTTTCTTGAAGGATTTTTCTTTGACCTCGAATGTTTCCCGTAGCTTAGATATCATTCTCATTCTACGTGTTTTTCCATCAACTTTTAGATACATACCTAATATCTCTTTAATTAGTACATCTTCTGTTTGTTCTGTTAATTCATGTTTTATGGATTCATTAATAGTAGAATTTTCGTCAATAAAATCATTTTCATTTGAATTGCAATTATAAAAATCACAATGGAGGTTGGTATTTAATTTACTACAATTTAAGAATGCGCAATTAATGAAAGAGCAGTTGTTAAAGCTGTTGAAATCGAAAATACAGGATTCAAAGATAATATTGGAAAAACAACAATTTTCCATTTTTACATATTCATCTCCTAAAGCTGCGTTTAATATTTTTCCTCCATCAAAAGCCTCATTAGAAAACGATGACATAATTTGATCACGTAGTTTTACGTCTGCCCAAAATTGTAGAACGTTATTAAGAGTGCAATGCTTCGTGAGCTTTTTCCAGAAAAAGCTTCTTGTGGATTTATTCCATACTGATGCTGCCAAGATTGCTTTCTCAATAAAAGGGAACGATGCTTCCTTTTGAAAAAATAAGGATGTCTCATCCTCATCATTCTTTATTGATTCCATGAAGAGAGTTCCAAGAATAAAGTCGTTGAGAAAACCTACATTGCAGTTGCCTTTTCTGTCTAATAAGGCATGGTTTGTTAATGCATTCGAAAGGCTTTCCGCATCTTTTTGTGTTGTAGCTTTATTTATAATTAAGTCATTAGCTAGCTCTTTAATTGTTTCTTTCACATGATTTCTGGAGTCGGATGTTATATTGTATCCAGCGAAACAAGAAGCTAGTTTTCTTAATATCATTTTTTGTTCTTCAACAGAAAAAGGTAAATCTTGTCGTCTTATTTCTCTCGTTAAAAGGAACTTGAAATAACTATTTACTAATGTCGAAGAGTTGTTGGCAACTTTGTGGAATTCATCATCATCAATATATCTAAGATATCCTAATAGAACTGGGTTTGAAAGTGAACTTGTTAGATTCTGTGGTAAAGCCTGATATCGTTCAGATTCTAGCCAATCTTCAATACTCGGATTATCTAATTGATATCTGATTACATCAAAATCATACGTATCATCAGTTTTTCTATAAACCCAATCTGCAAAATTCTCTCCAGCAAAAATTGCTGTTTTACGTGTTGTAAGGATTACTTTTGATTTATTCGTGAGTAAATCGGCAATTGTGGATAACATAGTCTCTACATCAGAGAATTTAGCTTCTAAAGCTCCGTCATCAATGTCTTTACTTAATAATTCATCAAATCCGTCTATTATTAGTGGAATTCGTCCTTGCTTTATATTGTAAATAACAATGTCATTTTTTAAGAGTGTGTCGAAATTTTGTTCAATTTGGGATAGTAAAAGATAACGAAAATTACTTGCCGTTCTATCTTTAGATAACTCCATTAGAAATGGTCTTACATTTTCTGTTACAGTAGAGTAGCTTTTTAATAACTCATAAGCTGTAGATGTTTTACCGAATCCTGCTGCAGCTTCTACAATTATTAACGAAGGGCGGTCAGATTTCATAAATGAAAGTATGGAATCTATCAGCTTTATAGATGGATTTCTCTTTTCGAAGTTATATTCTAGAGAATATGGTATATTAATATATTGATAGGCAGTATAGTCTTTATCATATATTTCCATCAAGGTATTCGCATAATTGTTGTATTTTTGGATTATGCGTTTATTTGTCATTTCAACGTGAAAGAAGCCGTTGAATAGATAATCTTCTATTTCTGCTATTGTCGTACCTTGGCTGATTTTTACAGCATATCCGCATTTTGAATAGGCACTCTTTGTCTGCTCAATTTCTTCTTTAATATCATTTCTATAAGGGACAATTTCAATAGCAGGATACATACCTGTTTGAAGAGAAAATACGATAAATTTATCATCGATTTCTTCTTCAACTTTATATCCATATTTGGAAAATAATTCTATTAGTTTATCACGTTTCATTGTATATATTGATGTTGCTTTCTTATATTTTGAGGGAATAAAAAACAAATAATCTAAATTTCTGGTATATTGACATCTTTTGAAGAAATGATATAATCTTTTTGTATTCCTTCTGTAAGATTGAATGGAGGTAGAATGAAGGAGTTTAACGCAGTTCCTTCTGTTTTTGCATGAATGACTCCTCTAGCAGTTCCTATTGTAATACTAGCTATATATCTGAGGAATTCTACTGGTACTTTCCAATGATCTTCAATTTGTATTTCTTTCCATCCTTCTGGGGCGATATCAAAAAAGCAGGCTAATTCTAATATAAGAATACGTTTTTCATTTTGTGAAGCAGTAATTGTGACTAGACATCGAATGTTAGTTCTTCTTAAATCTACTGCGAAATTTAAATTTATAGTTGTCTCTATATCTTTTTGAGTATTAAATGAATCTGGAAATATAGCAAACTGTTTAGTTTCTATTTTAGAAAATCTATAAGAGATGGTCATAATTAAGCAATTGTAAAATATGGATTTAAATGTTGTTTGGTTTTCATCATTTTATATGGTACAAATCTTTGATTGGTAATATGTATACAATATGAATCTTGTTCTTTCTGTATATATTCTTGTAAGTCTGTATATGTAATTTGGGGAACTTTCCCTATTGCTAATGATAGTTCTACTAATTTACTTATTTTATGATCAAAGTCTCCATTAAGCAATTGAGATACATATCCTTTGCTACATCCTAAATATTCTGCAAGTTGGGTTTTATTTATTTTTTGTTGTTCCATAAAATCTTGGATTTCTCTGTAGAGATCAATTTGTAGTTTAGCAATCCAATATCCTTTATTTTTTAGTAATTCTATTCTGTTTTCCATATGTTTTTATTTTAAAGAGTTAAGATATTGCATTTTTAAAGCGCGAAAGGTATTGATATCCTTTGTCTGAGTATTTTTATATCCTCCCATGATTACAATTTTTCCATTTTTTTGTTGTATAGCATATATCCTTAGATGTTTGGATTTAAATTCATACTCTTTTACTTTATCTTTATTTCCCTTCAATTCTCTAAATTTCGTTTTTGGCAGTGGTTTTAATTGAGATACTGATTCCATATAATAAATTATAGATGCTAATTCTGGTTTATAAACATCTTCTAGATTGTTTACAAATGCATCGAATGGAGCTTGTCCATCTATTATTAATTTACTAAAAACTTGTATACCTTTTATGTATTCAATATTTTCAAGAGCAAAGGTACGCATAAAAAATTAAGTTTAAGCTAAACAATTCTGTCTTTTCTTATATTCTTGTTAAAGAATGTTAGTGTTGAATGGTTGTTAATTGGAGTTCTTTAATCAATTTATTTCAAGAAATGTTATTACAGAGAAAATCCTTTAAAGGTTGTAATTCAGGAGCGTTGAGATTCCAATATTGAGCATCGTTGAACAGCCATTGTCCGCTCCCCAATTTGTTTCGTTGTGTGTTACTCAGGGTCTTTTGCGCACTGATGTAAGTAAACAATTTACCCTTTAGATTAGGAGTCAGATAATGATTCCCCAAACAAGTTTCATAGTCAGAATAGCAATGTAGCCATTGTTCATGAGTCTTTTTTTGCATCAGTTTTTCCAGTAAATTTTCAAAAATGCCATCGTCTGCATTGTTTGGGAAAAGAAAGATTCCGTCAGCCTGCATTCCATTGCTTTGCAATTCCTGGTTGATGCGTTGCAGGGTAGCCGAAAATCCATACCCCGTAGCAGGTGTGTCCGCATCAAAAATAATCAGATTTTTTCCACCTTCAATGGTGTTCTCTTTAAACTTATTGGCTGCTTTTACCAAGTTGCTATTTCCGCCGACGCAGATTATCTTATATTGTGCTTCGGAAAATCCAAGCTCCTTTATGATTGTATTTAAAAATACATACTCAGATGTTTTTTCATACCGTGCTTCAATGAAAATCTGTGTCATCCTATCTTACCTCCATTTCCTGTTTGATAGCATACGACAGTTCTTCTGCGCTATAACGTAGAGCCACAAGTTCGTCGTCAGCTTTTCTTATCAGCTTATAGGATGCTATCTGTGGCATTTGTGCTGATTTGCCAATAGCCTTGACCAGCGATTTAACTAAATCCATACTGTGTGTGGAAGCAAAAATCTGTGTATGATGTTTCTGGCACATATAAAGAATGACTTCCCATAATTGCGGCATGACCGAAAAATGCAAGCCATTATCCAGTTCATCTATGATAAGCACCCCATTTCTGCATGTGTAAATGGAAAGAATAACAGCCAGTACTTTGCGTACTCCGTCTCCCAACACATTGATTGGGAGTCGGGTCGGCAGTCCTACATCTACCATTACCCTTTTACCTACCAGTTGTACGTCAGTGATACGAGGTTCTACAATCTGGAGAGCTTCCACAATTTCCTTTTCTTGTTTGTTCTGAATAATTTCAGTCATTTTCTCCACGATGTCGATTTGTGTGTGGTTAGAAGGAATGTATTCCGCGTAAAGAGCTTCCTTGTATCTTTTGTCAGAGGTAATGTTTCCGCTTTTTTCTTCTGTAACCACCAGTTCAGAATGATATTTGCTTTCTTTCTCTGCTTCTGTGGAGAAGTTGATTTTCAGTCCATACCGTTTACCGGCACTTTCCGATGAGTTCTTTTGTAAGTCTTCCAGTGAAATGTTTTGGGAGTGCGATTCTATCATTTGGATAGAAACCTGTCGGCTTTGTTCTCCCAGACTGTTTAATTGTATAATGTGTTCTGGATTTGCTTGATAGAACTCAATTTTTAAATCCGTTTCTTCCAATGAATCCAGTGCTCTGCTCTTGTTTGCTAAAATGGGTAATGTGGGGTTGTCAGGGCCTGACAATATAAATAATGATTCCAGCAAAGAAGACTTGCCACAGTTGTTTTTTCCGAAGAAGAGGTTTATCAATTCTAACTTTTCCAATTTACATTGGCGAATCCCTCTATAGTTTTTTACTGAGAAGTCTGTATAAATCATATTTGTTGCTATTTTCCTATCAATCGACAGGACAAATGTAACAAAAATAAACAGGTTTCATATTAAAATTGTTGCTGAAATTCAAAAAACCACCGTTTTTGGAGGGTTTGTTTCCTTCACGGTGGTTTTTTCATACGTTTCTCGTTTCAGGTCTATTTTTTATCGTCCCTTATACATCGAGTCATAATACTTCTGATAGTCACCGCTCGTTACGTTGTCCATCCATTCCTGGTTGTCCAGGTACCAGCGTACCGTCTTCTCGATGCCCTCTTCAAACTGCAGGCTCGGTTCCCAGCCCAGTTCCTTCTGTAGCTTCGTAGAGTCGATGGCATAACGCATGTCGTGCCCCAGACGGTCGGTCACGTAGGTAATCAGATCCATGTCTTCACCCTCCTTGCGGCCCAGCAGACGGTCTACCGTGTTGATTACCACCTTGATGATGTCAATGTTCTTCCACTCATTGAACCCGCCGATGTTATAGGTTTCTGCCGTCTTACCGTTGTGGAAAATCACGTCGATAGCCCGTGCATGATCCACCACATACAGCCAGTCGCGCACGTTTTCCCCCTTACCGTATACTGGCAGCGGCTTGCGGTGACGGATGTTGTTGATGAACAGCGGAATCAGCTTTTCTGGAAACTGATACGGCCCGTAGTTGTTCGAACAGTTCGTCACGATGGTCGGCATGCCGTACGTATCGTGGAACGCCCGCACAAAGTGGTCGCTGCTCGCCTTGCTGGCAGAGTAGGGGCTGTGCGGATTATACTTCGTATCCTCGTAGAAGAAATCCTTTCCGTACGCCAGGTGATGTTCCGACGACGAAGCCGTGGTAGTGAACGGCGGCTCGATACCTTCCGGATGTGTCATCTCCAGTGCCCCGTACACCTCGTCGGTAGAGATGTGATAGAAACGCTTGCCCTCATACTTCTCCGGCAGACTTTCCCAGTACACCTTGGCCGCCTGCAGCAGCGACAGTGTACCCATCACGTTGGTGCGTGCAAAGGTAAACGGATCCTTGATGCTTCGGTCCACGTGGCTCTCTGCAGCCAGGTGAATGATGCCGTCCACGTGATACAGCCCCATCAGCTCCTGCATCTTCTCGTAGTCGCAGATGTCCGCTTTAATGAACACATAGTTCGGCCGGTTCTCAATGTCCTTCAGGTTCGCTAAGTTCCCCGCATACGTCAGCTTGTCTAAGTTGATGATACGGTACTCCGGATACTTGTTCACGAACAGGCGCACCACGTGGCTGCCAATAAATCCGGCACCGCCGGTAATCAGTATGTTACGTTTGAATGTAGTCATAATGGTAAAGAATTAATATAATGGAACATGATAGTCAAAAGGCGAATCAAAATCTTTCATCAGCGGATGCTTGGTGTCTTTTTCGCTCAGGATGGCCTGTTCCGTCGGAATGCGCCAGTCAATATCCAGCGAATTATCCAGAATGCTGATGCCTCCGTCTGCTTCCGGGTGATAAAAGTTGTCGCACTTGTACTGGAAGATGGCCGTTTCACTCAATACGGCAAAACCGTGCGCAAAACCGCGCGGCACAAAAAACTGGCGATGGTTTTCTTCCGTCAGTTCCACAGCTACATGCTGTCCGTAAGTAGGACTTCCTTTGCGGATGTCTACAGCCACGTCCAGCACGGCACCTTTCACGCAGCGCACCAGTTTACTCTGCGTGTAAGGCGGACGCTGAAAATGCAGTCCACGCATTACTCCGTAGGACGACATACTCTCGTTGTCCTGCACAAAATCAATTTTGCCCACCTTTTCTTCAAACTCCCGTTGAGAGAACGATTCAAAGAAATAGCCTCTTGCATCCTTAAAAATGCGTGGTTCGATAATCACCACACCCTCTATCGCCGTTTTAATTACTTCCATTTTATATAAACAGATAAGTCTTTTACTTTTTAACTATTAACTTTTAACTCATTATTCCAGGTTTGCTTCCCCGGTACGCTCCACTTCGTCAATCACCTTCAGCAGATATTGGCCATACTGGTTCTTCAGCATCGGCTGTGCTTCTTCACGCAACTTGTCTGCCGTAATCCATCCTTTGCGGTAAGCTATTCCCTCTAAGCAAGCAACTTTCAGTCCCTGGCGTTTTCAGCCAGGCAAAGCCACGGCCTAAGGTCTGTACCTTCAGTTCTCCGTCCTCTAAGAAACGCTGGTTCACCGTGGTAATTTCCAGTTCACCGCGAGCCGACGGCTTGATACTTTTTGCTACATCCACCACCTTGTTCGGGTAGAAATACAATCCCACCACTGCATAATTTGATTTCGGATGCTGCGGTTTTTCTTCAATGGACAGGCAGTTACCCTCCTTGTCAAATTCCGCCACTCCGTAACGTTCCGGATCACTCACCCAGTAGCCGAATACCGTAGCTTTCTTTTCTTCCTCAGCGGTACGTACCGCTTCGCGCAGCATGGCGCTGAAACCATTCCCATGAAAAATGTTGTCACCTAACACCAGGCAGGCTGCATCATTCCCAATAAACTTTTCTCCAATGAGGAAAGCCTGAGCCAGTCCATCCGGCGACGGCTGTTCTGCATATTCAAAACGTACCCCGAAGTTACTGCCGTCACCCAACAAACGCTGGAATCCCGGCAAATCGTAGGGAGTAGAGATAATCAGAATCTCGCGGATACCCGCTAACATCAGTACCGAGATAGGATAGTAAATCATCGGTTTGTCAAACACGGGGAGCAGTTGTTTGCTCACTCCTTTGGTGATGGGGTAGAGGCGTGTGCCGCTGCCACCGGCTAAGACTATGCCTTTCATATTTATTATTTGAATAGTTCTAAAGCTTTTTCTACGATATGGTGCATGTCATAATACTTATATTCCGCCAGACGACCACCAAATATTACGTTCGTTTCCTTATCTGCCAGTTCCTTGTATTTCAGATACAACGAATTGTTCTTTTCATCGTTCACCGGATAATACGGCTCACTGCCTTCAGTCCATTCTGAACTATACTCTTTCGAAATCACCGTTTTAGGGCAAGCTTCTATATCCGCCCCGAACATTTCGAAATGTTTGTGTTCAATCACACGTGTGTAGGGCACTTCCTTTTCTGTATAGTTTACCACCGCATTGCCTTGGTAGTTAGGCATATCCAGCACTTCAGTTTCAAAATTTACCGTACGATACTCTAACTTACCAAACTGGTAATTATAAAATTCATCGATAGCTCCCGTAAACACAATTTTGTCGGCCATGGCAGAAAGCTCTTCACGGTTCGCAAAGAAATCGCAGTTCAGGCGAGTTTCCACACCTTCCAGCAGACGCTCAATCAGTACATTATATCCACCGATAGGAATACCCTGATATTTATCATTGAAGTAATTGTTGTCAAATACCAGACGTACCGGCAGACGCTTGATGATGAAAGCTGGTAGTTCCGTACATTTACGTCCCCACTGTTTTTCTGTATAACCTTTTATCAGCGCTTCGTAAATATCTTTCCCGATAAGCAGCTGTGCCTGTTCCTCCAGGTTGCGCGGCTCAGTCACTCCCTGTTCTTTCATGCGTGCTACCGCTTCTGCTTTTTGTTCTTCAATTTTAGCAGTGGCTTCAGCAGGAGTAGTTACTCCCCACATCTGATAGAACGTGTTCATGTTAAAAGGTAGGTTGTATAACTTACCTTTGTAGTTTGCTACGGGTGAATTCGTATAACGGTTGAACTCTACAATTGAGTTCACAAACTCCCATACTGTCTTGTTTGAAGTATGGAAAATATGTGCCCCGTATTTATGCACATTGATCCCTTCCATTTTTTCACAATAGATATTTCCTCCCAGATGAGGACGGCGGTCAATTACCAGGCATTTTTTGCCTTGTTGTTTGGCTTTGTAAGTAAATACAGCACCGAAAAGCCCTGTGCCTACTATGAGATAATCGTAATGTTGCATAAATAAATATTAGATTATATAGAATATGAAGCCATAATGACTACATAATTTTGTAAGGTATGTTTCTTTAGTCTCTTCTAAAAATATCGCGAGTGTAGACTTTATTTTTTACATCATCCAGACACGCATCGTAACGGTTGGCAATGATGGCGTTGCTCTGCTTCTTGAAATCCTCCAAGTTATTCACCACCCGTGAGCCGAAGAACGTAGTGCCGTCTTCCAAAGTCGGTTCATAGATGATGACCGTGGCACCCTTCGCCTTGATACGCTTCATTACCCCCTGGATGCTGCTCTGGCGGAAATTGTCGCTGTTCGACTTCATGGTCAGGCGATATACCCCGATGACACATTCCTTCTCCGCTTCCGGACTGTAATCCCCGCGGTTGTAATAGTCGTAGTATCCCGCTTTCTTCAGCACCTGGTCCGCAATGAAATCCTTACGCGTGCGGTTGCTCTCCACAATGGCCTGAATCAGGTTCTCCGGCACATCCTGGTAGTTGGCCAACAGCTGCTTCGTGTCCTTCGGCAGACAGTAGCCCCCGTAGCCAAAAGAAGGGTTGTTATAATGCGAACCGATGCGCGGGTCCAGGCAGATACCCTGAATGATGGCCTGTGTGTTCAGTCCTTTCACCTCTGCATACGTATCCAGCTCATTGAAGTAGCTTACACGCAGAGCCAGGTAAGTATTGGCAAACAGCTTCACCGCTTCTGCCTCTTTCAGTCCCATGAACAGTGTATCGATGTCCGGCTTCAAAGCACCCTCCTGTAACAGCGCCGCAAACTCATGCGCCTTTTCCTCCAGGTGTTCTCCGGCAATTGCCTGAATAGCCGCGTTCTCCTCGTCGCGTCCGTTAATCAGTTTCGGGAAGCCCACAATGATACGGCTGGGGTAGAGGTTGTCATACAGCGCCTTGCTCTCGCGCAAGAACTCCGGCGAAAACAGCAGGTTAAATTTCTTTCCCGCAAGGGCAGGAGTGGAGCGGAATTTTTCCGCATACTTCACATACAAGCTGCGGCAGTAACCCACCGGAATGGTACTTTTAATCACCATTACCGCATCCGGGTTCACTTCCAGTACCAGGTCAATCACCTCTTCTACATGCGACGTATCGAAATAATTCTTCACCGGGTCGTAGTTGGTAGGAGCGGCAATCACTACGAAGTCCGCATTCCGGTAAGCCGATGCTCCATCCAGCGTAGCGGTCAGGTTCAGTTCCTTCTCTGCTAAATACTTTTCGATGTACTCATCCTGAATCGGGCTGATACGGTGATTGATTTTCTCTACCTTTTCAGGAATCACGTCAACAGCCGTTACTTGATGATGCTGGGCCAACAAAGTGGCTATGGATAAACCTACATAGCCTGTGCCAGCTACGGCAATGGTATAATTCTTCATATTATTATAAACTTCCAAATTATACAATATCGTTAATGAATTCTTTGAACGATTCACATTTACCAGAATCTTTCAAGCGTATATAATCACTTTTAGACAAGCTAGATGTAATGGCATGCGCGTCTCCTTTATGTTTATCATATTTCATACCTACCAGTTGATAAATATCATTCAGTAGTTTGGCCGGATGATAAACTGTAATTTCCGGGTCTTGTGTAATGTCTGTACCCAGTTGAGTTTTTATCAGTTCGGGGGTTAGTTGTGAATTGATTTTTTGTAAATAATCGTACATCCCTAAAAACCATGCTTCTACCTCCATGATGGCAAAGTGAGATGTCATTATCTTGTCAAACTTCTTTTGTTGGATTATATTCTTTCGTATATTCTTGAATGTTTCATTTACCTTTAAGTCAATTTGACGGTTCTTCACTTTCGCGTGGTATGCATCAGAGAACATGTCATTAAGTCCCACAATTTGCTGATACCCGCTGTTTTGTAAACGCGGAGCTTCTTTCAGCATTTTGCTTAGTACACTTTGGTCATTCCCCACATTATAAATGAGATAAAAGTTTTCACTGTCTCTTGTTCCATGAGGATAAGGAATTTTATTTTCTTTATTTCCATTGAACTGATAACATTCCAGTCCTAATTTTTTTGCGTCAAACTCATACCATGCACATAGAAAATCCCGAACAAAGATGTATTCGGTTTGTCCTTCCACGAAAACCGCAATCTTTCTGATATTCATCTTTTTCCCGATTTAATTTATGTATGGCGTGAAATATAGTCCGATGAGAAGAAGTCAAAGTTGCTGAGACCCGTAAATTTGAAATCTTCGAACAGATCAGGACTGTTGGTTGTATTGACAGGCATCACTTTTTCACCTTTTCGTTCCAGAATATTCCAATACTGCAGGTCCACAATATCCATCAGAAAAGTATCGTTTGAACTGGCCAGCAGCTGGATACCTCTTTCATGACAGAAGTCAAACAGTAGTTTTCCCAGTTTGACCGTGCGGTCATAGTCCAATCCTTCGCCTAAGTCGTCAATCAGCCAGAGCGAAGGCTTTCCTTGTGCGGAAAGATATTCCATCTGAATCAGAAGGCTGATGGCTCTGCACATACCTTTTGATAAAGAAGATATGAACAAAGGTTCTTTGATGCCTTTTTCCTTGAATAGAACGATTTTAAATCTCTCCGGCTTGAAAGTTTTGATGGCTTCCAGGTGGTAATCCAGATTTTGGGCCTGTTCGATTATTCTTTGTATGGATTCAGAAGGAAGTGATTTTACCATGGTGAACAAATCATCTTTATGAATAGGCGAAAGGAATGAATCGGTTTTATTTCCCCTGTCCGCTTCAATTTCATTGAAACGTTGTCCGTACACATTTTCCGCCCATGTAATGATTTTCTCAAAATAGGGGTATTGTATGATGTCTCTGCGCACGTGAAGCGTCAGCTTATCCGTTGGAGGATTGATTGGCATCCCTTCCAGCAATGTTTCCTTTTCATTTCGGTTCAGCAGGTTTTGTCCGTTTATTGTCAGATTTTCTTCCGTTATTATCCCCCGTTGATATGTGAAATGGTATTCTATTACTTCTTCTTCATCCTTAAAGGAGAAAGTGGAAGAGCAGGAAATTCTTGATACAAACGGCATATCTTGTTGCAAGATAATATTGGCCATGTTAAAAATTGCGGCAATGACTTTCGATTTGCCTACAGCATTTTTTCCTACAAGCAGATTGACAGCCTTGAAAGGAATGGCTTGGGTTAGTTCCCAGGTAGGTTCTTTATAAAAGAAGTGAGTGAGTTCCATTTTATTTACTGCGATTATTAGCAAAGGTAATTAAAAATATGGAATGAAGCATACTTTTATCAAATACTTTTACCGGTCTACTTTATACGGCGTTTTTATCATGCATGGGGAATTTCCATTCGGATTATACCGTCTGATGATTGATGCAGATACCCTTCAGGTACCATTCATACAAGCGGTGAATACCTTCGTCTATTTCTACTTTATGGTGCCATCCCAGGCTGTGCAGCTTGCTTACGTCCGTCAGCTTGCGCAGTGTGCCGTCCGGTTTCGATGCATCCCAGCGCAGTTCACCCTTGAAGCCGATTTCCTTCATGATTTTCTCTGCCACTTCGCGGATAGACACTTCCTTACCCGTACCCACGTTGATGTGGCAGTTACGGATTTCAGTAATACCGTCCGCATTCTTCTTTGATGCATCATACGTCTGCTTGAAATCCACGTTCAGCAACACATGTACGCTGGCATCTGCCATTTCTTCACTCCACAGGAACTCACGCATCGGCTTACCTGTACCCCAAAGCGTAACCGCTTCCGGTGTGATACCGAACTTCGCCAGCTTTTCCAGAATCTCTTCGTCCGTATTACTTCCGTTTACACCTTCCACCGGGCGCAGGTTGATGTCCTTACGTACCGCATCCCAGTTACCTTCGTTCAGGCATTTCGCTAGGTGAATCTTGCGAATCATGGCTGGCAGTACGTGGCTGTTTTCCAGGTGGAAGTTATCATTCGGTCCGTACAAGTTGGTCGGCATTACGGCGATGTAATTCGTGCCATACTGCAGGTTGAAGCTTTCACACATCTTCAGTCCCGCAATCTTCGCGATGGCATACGGCTCGTTCGTATATTCCAGCGGGGAGGTGAGAAGCACCTCTTCCTTCATCGGTTGCGGAGCCTCACGCGGATAAATACAGGTACTTCCCAAGAACAGCAACTTCTTCACTCCGTGACGGAAACTCTCGCCAATCACGTTCTGTTGAATCTGTAAGTTCTGGTAGATAAAGTCCGCGCGGTATTGCAGGTTGGCCATGATGCCTCCCACATGTGCCGCTGCCAGAATGACATACTGGGGCTGCTCTTCATCAAAAAACTTCTTCACAGCCTGCCCGTCCAGCAAATCCAGCTCTTTGTGAGAACGGCCTACCAGATTGGTATATCCCTTTTGCTGCAAATTATTCCATATAGCAGACCCCACCAGTCCGTGGTGGCCTGCTACATATATCTTGGCTGTTTTTTCCATTATTCTGCTATTTGAGCCTTTAAATACAGTTTCTTCACGAACTTCATATCATGCTTCACCATGATTTTCACCAGTTCGGGGAAAGAAGTCTTACGGGGATTCCAGCCCAGCAACGTTTTGGCTTTAGTGGGATCACCCAACAACTGCTCCACTTCGGCGGGACGGAAATACTTAGGATCGACGGCAACCAGTTCCTTGCCCGTCGCCACATCGATACCTCTTTCATCCACCCCTTTGCCTTCCCAGCGCAATTCAATGCCCACTTCCTTGAAAGCCAAGGTACAGAACTCGCGCACCGTATGGTATTCGCCGGTCGCAATGACAAAATCTTCGGGAGTATCGTGCTGAAGAATCATCCACATACACTCCACATAATCCTTGGCATAGCCCCAGTCGCGCAAAGAATCCAGATTTCCCAGATACAGCTTGTCCTGATATCCCTGGGCTATACGTGCGGCAGCCAAAGTAATCTTGCGTGTTACGAAATTTTCACCACGGCGTTCACTCTCATGGTTGAACAGGATGCCGTTCACGGCAAACATACCGTAACTTTCACGATAGTTCTTGGTAATCCAGAAACCATACTGCTTGGCCACCCCATACGGAGAACGGGGATAGAAGGGAGTCGTTTCCTTCTGAGGCACTTCCTGTACCAGTCCGAACAATTCGGAAGTCGATGCCTGATAAATCTTGGTCTTCTTTTCCAGGCCCAGAATACGGACCGCTTCCAACATACGCAGCGTGCCTACCGCATCCGCTTCCGCAGTGTACTCGGGTACATCGAAACTTACTTTCACATGGCTCTGAGCAGCCAGATTATAGATTTCATCGGGCTGTACAGCCTGAATGATACGTATCAGCGAACTACTGTCGGTCATATCCCCCCAATGCAGATTCACCAGACGGGTCTTTTGCATATCACGAACCCACTCGTCCAGATAAAGATGTTCGATACGACCGGTATTGAATGAAGAAGAACGGCGCAGAATACCGTGAACCTCATATCCCTTTTCAATCAAAAACTCTGCCAGGAAAGAACCGTCCTGACCTGTAATACCTGAAATTAAAGCTACTTTTTTCATTTCGTTTATTGTAAATGGCCTTATGCAAGCCCTCTTGGTTATTTCATATCACATAGCTATCTACTGCTATCTGCCTTTTCGGCATGGCAAAGGGCGGAATGACCAAACAGAACGGCAGATGACAGACAGCATACACTCCATGTATGCAGAAATAAAATATATACAAGAAAGAATATTTACTCCGCCGAAAATTCTTTGATGCGCTGTTCCTCGCTCAACCGGCAGATCAGCAATGTGTTATTCTTCTCAGCAACGATATATCCGTCCAGTCCCTGTACCACCACCCTCTTTTCCTGTGTAGTGTGAATCACACAGTTACGGGTTTCATACAACTTTATATTCTCACCTATCTGCGTATTATTATGGGCATCTTTCGGCAAATTCTCGTGCAATGATCCCCAAGTACCCAGATCACTCCACCCAAAGCTGGCAGGAAGGACAAAAATCTCATCCGCCTTCTCCATAATGGCATAATCCACCGAAATGTTCTCGCACAAAGGAAAATTCCGGTCAATCATTTCCTGCTCCTTGTCCGTATAATAATAAGGAAGCAAACGCTCGAACACCTTCGAAATGGCAGGCTGATATACGCGCAGGGCGTTCACCACCGTATTTACATTCCACACAAAAATACCGGCATTCCAGAAGAAATTATTTTTTTGAATATAGCGCCGGGCTGTTTCCAGATCGGGTTTCTCTTTAAAAGAATACACCCGGAATACCTCCTTATTGGCGGTAGAAGGTACACTGAGATCAGCTTCAATGTAACCGTAGCCCGTCTCAGGACGGGTAGGTTTCATGCCCAGGGTAAGGATAGCGTCCGAATCGGCCGTAAAATTCATCGCCGAATTAATCACCCGCTGAAACTCCGCGATATTCATCACAATGTGGTCGCTGGGGGTCACCACCATATTGGCCTTAGGATTACGTGCCTTTATTTTCCAACTGACGTATGCTATACACGGAGCCGTATTGCGACGGCAAGGCTCACGCAGGATATGATCATCAGCAATATCGGGCAACTGCTCCTTTACAGTGTCCGCATACTTCTCTGATGTCACCACCCAAATATTTT
>ERZ773111.107-NODE-107-length-66091-cov-395.629217_pt1 | contig 66091 bp, 49 predicted proteins | sample MGYA00580567_ERZ773111 | MGnify/ENA primary metagenome ERZ773111 (study PRJEB29015, sample SAMEA2737875) | human gut metagenome | biome: human gut; feature: human-associated habitat; material: faeces | place: China | collected 2012 ...
GTCCATAATATAAAAACTGTGTTAAACTACTTTTATTGTAGCTTGACACAGTTTAGTTTACACTCTCTTTTTCTTGGAGAGTATAAACTTAATCTTGACACTGTTTAGTTTATACTCTCCTCGAAATCGCAGGCACATCCTCACTTGTAAATTGTTTCAACTGTTCCAAAGAGGGATTTATAATCTTTTCGACCCTTCTTGCATGATTCATAACCATGTCCTCATATACATTGCGCACAAATCTTCCATTAGCGAAATTTTTTACATCATCATTTACTTTTTCAACAAAGATATTTTTCATTTTTTCAACAACCTCCCAAGCCAATTCATAATCATCTTGCTTGCACATTTTTTCAAATATTTCAAAGAGTTCTTCCTCATTATAATCATCAAAAATTATAAAAGTATTAAATCGAGACTTCAAACCTGGATTAGAGTCAAAAAAATGTTTCATTGGTTCTGTATATCCAGCAACAATAACGACCAAATTATCTCGATAATCTTCCAATGCTTTTGTCAACTCAGTTAAACACTCTCTGCCATAAGAGTCTGAATTCTCATTTTCAGTAATACTATATGCCTCATCTATAAACAGTACACCTCCTAAAGCTTTCTCTATCACCTTTTTCACTTTCAATGCAGTCTGACCTTGATAACCAGCAATCAAGTCTGTTCGAGAAACCTCAACAAAATGCCCTTTGGAAAGTAAACCGAGCTTGTAATACAGATGCCCAATGATTCTTGCAACTGTAGTTTTCCCCGTACCAGGATTTCCCATAAAAGCCAAGTGAAGCGTATGTTTGGGCACGTTAAGCCCATGTTCACTTCTCATTTTTTGAACCTTCTGATATGCGATTAAATCGTAAACCTTATCCTTGACCTTACTTAATCCTATCAAGTTTCCAAGTTCATCTAAAAGTTCTTCTAAAGACTGATCTTTTTCATTAGCTTTATGACTAGAGTTTATTTTGCACAGTTCACAATACCCAACATAGGAAACCAACTTATCCTTCAATAAAGCTATCGCTATTTTCGCAGAAGAACTACATTCATTGACAACAGCAGACATATTCACACACAATTTAGCAATGGAAGTATCATCTCCATTGCTAAATATATCCAAAACATTTTGCTTAAAACAAATATCTGATTGAATCAGAACATCCAATGAAGAAGCAGCCTCTAACAGAGACTGCTCATATTTATTATAATTCATAGCACACCACAATATTGCAACAAAACACTTAAAACAGACAACAATATAGCTCCACCACCAATACAATAAGCATATTTCAGTTTCTTTCTTAGAGAAAGATTCGTTGCTTCTTGTTGGCTTACGATTGATTCTAAAGACGTTGTCACTTCTGTCTTAAAGCCAAAGAAGGCATCTTGCATTTCTGTAAAATGCGAACTCAAAGAGACTAAGCTCTTGCTTTGATTATGTAAATCTACCCAAATATTATCAATGTCGTCAATATGTTCAAAAGAAGACAAATGACTTTGAAAATCAGCCAATACTTTGATTTTATCCTCCAATTCTTTAGCTGTAATATCTTGCTGTTTTTCCAAATATTTCAGTTGCTTACCAAACTGTTCTAAAAAAATCTTTGCTTCTTCTACACTATTCCAAATAGAATCAATATCTCCAAGATGTTCAAAAGACTTAACATGATTAATGTAAGTCTGTAAAGACTGAATATCAGAATTCAATTTTCTTACATCATCATCCTGCTTTGCAGAGAGGCTATTTATTTTTTCCAAAAGGTCTTTCGCATCTCCCAATAATCTATCAATAGTTTCAGCTTGAAGATTTTGCTGAATCCAAATCCCATCAATATCACCTAAATGCTCTATCAAAGCCAATTGATTACAAACATCCTCTATCTTTTTCTTAGCATCATCTAGTTCTGGTAATATTAACTTTTTAAACGAATCTGTCTCAGTCATCAAGGTGTCTAATCTTAGATTCACTTCTTGTATCTGATTCCAAGCAACATCCATATCATCAAGATGATTAATTGATTCCAATCGCTTTTTTACCGAATCCCACTCCTTGACTTTCTCGCCTAATCCTGGGATTATCGTTTTAGAATCCTTTATTGCTTGCACTGTTTTTCTTAGTGCCTCTATCGTTTTATTATTATCATCTTGTGCCTTCAAAGCTTGCTTACTTGCTGAAACAGCCTGTTCACTAGCCTTTTCTGCATTATCTATAGCCTTAAGAATACCTTTAATTATAATCATTATCTAAATAATCTAAGGCTTTATATATCTCCCCAAACTCTTTTATGACACCACGTAAAGAACTATTTACAGAAATCAATTTATCTTGAACCTTCCCCATAAATTTGTTCATTTCTTTTCCTGTGACATTATGGTCAAACCATCCAAACAAGCCACCGTCTTCCTCAACTTCTTCAAAACGAGGATTAGCAGGAAGCCTCCTTGAGAATTCCTGAATTTGGTTCTTTGCCGTACTAAAATTGTGTTTCTTTATTATTGCATCATTCATAATTATTCTTTTATAAATTATTCAATATATCATCAATTTCATCCAATGCACTTGTATTTCGAGTCTGAATTTCTTCAGACTTTTTCTCATTGTTATTTACGGCATTCAAGTTCTCGTCAACAGAACTAGTGGATTTCTCTATTATATCATTTGCTTCCTGATGGCGATTCATTACATTCTGCGCCGTGTCTTTTTTGTCATTCGCAGCTTGAGCTGCCGTAACAACCAAAATTTGCTCTTGACTATTAATTATATCATTTTTCTTATTAATTTGCTGGCTCTGATTGATACTCCGTTGTTTTTTTGCTATCATCTTATCTATCAAATTCAAAGCAAGAGCTCCAATGAGACCACTAATTAATGCCCCAAAGAACATTCCCAACAAACTAGCAAGACTTCCCAACAGAGGAATCTGAAAAGCAAACACCGGAATAGTCATCAGTCCCTTCTCTATAGTTTCACCAAGCAAGATTGCACCACCAGCAGTTGCACCAGTTACAATGATTTTACCAACCTCCATCATTTTAATACTAAATGGCATATTCTTATTCGCAGGATTCTTGAAGAACTCAATCGCTTCCTTTACAGATTTGTAACCTTGCTTTAAAAATATCCATGCTTTCTTTATCATTCCAATTACAGGACCAAAGATTGCTGTAAAAATTGTTGTAATCAATGTATTTCCGGCATTAAGCAAATGCGTCTTCATATTTGACAAGAAAGACTTTATTGCAAGTTTCACCGAATCTATAAATGTAGAAAGACTTCTTTTACCAGACCTAAACCACGCTACTAATTTTTGTATAATATCCTTAACCAAAGAAGCCAACAATCCCATAATCACAGAACGCAAAGCCTTTCCGCCAATGCGAAAAGCCTCTTCACGCTGCGTTTTACGTCCCTCAGCCTTTAAGCGTTCTTCTCCCTCTTTCTGTTTTTTTGCAATATATTTTTCAGCTCTTTCATTAGCTTTTTCCCAATGTTTGTTTTTATCACGTTCTTCCATGTCTGCAGCAGAGTTATCGCTTTTACGATTATTTCTTTCCGCAGTTGTATAACCTTGAAGATTTTCAGGATTATTAATAATACCCGCCAACTCTTCATCAGAATTCGCCATTTGAAGAGAAGGATCCTTGTATAATTCTGCAGATGCTTTTACATGCTCACGTTGTGCAGCCAATGGATTATTACTTCCGTCTTCAAGTTTTGTCTGTGTAGGAATCTGTCTACCTGTATATATATCCGTAACAGTATCAATCCCTTGTTCTTCTAGTTTACCTGCTCTTGGCAAAGAAGCATTCATACCAGGATTAACAAATTCCCTTCGAAATTTACCATGTGGCTTATTCTTGTATCTATCATAATTATGTTCCAATTTATCTTTGCTAATATAATTATGTGTAGCAATTTTTCCATCTGCAAAATTCTCTTTCGTTTGGATATGAGCAGAATCACGTAAATCGAGAGTTAGCCCTCGATTTTCTCTAATAAAATCTTCACCTGCAATAACACCAACCTGATTGATAAATTGTTCCCAAACAACATTTTTAACAGTTTCTCCTATCGTGGCTGGATTTCCAATTTTGTCATGTTCCTCTTCCAAAACTTTCAAGTCTTCCATCTGAGAATCAATTTCCGCTTCTAATTGACTCTCAAGCTGGGCAAAATCCATATCTTCAGCATCAAATTCGATTTGACTTATCTGAAATGCATTTAGTTTTTCATCCATATAATATACTATTCAGTTATTAATTTACAATTATTGTTTTCGATCGTCATTAAGCAACCAATCACTCTGCAAAGTTAAAGAAAATCAGATGAACCACCAAACTTTTAACAAGAAATTTTATGGTTTCCTATTATATTTCATTTTCAGGGACTGCAGCCTCTTCTTACTGCATTTATGACATTCATTTGCTCTATAATTTCTCACGACACAAAGAAAATTAAATATCAAAACAACACTATTATTTCAGTTGATGCAGTAAATCATTCTCGATTGCCTTTATTTTGGAATACCACTTCTGTATAGCCTTCATTTTCCACACATCTTCTGCTGTAGGATTCTTTACTTTCATTATTCTTGCATATTCATACTTAAATAAGACAACAAAAACTATCTTCTGGTAATCACACAAAGACATGTCGCGTCGGTATATAGAGCCTCTCATAATGTAATTATCTGCATAACAGGTTTTACAGATATTTATAAAAGGACAAGACATACAACTTTCTTCCTGTTGCTCTTTACTATTATTCAACTCCATGTGTTCCAATTCCAAAGACTTTTCCTTTCCACAAACAGAAGGAAAACACATATGGCATGGATAAAATTTTCTTGTCTGAAAATCATAAGCTTGCACCTTACCAGCGTTACATGGATACACATCATCCTCATCTACCATCGTCCAAGATATATTATAGCTAAAGAACTCACAAGGCTCAACTGTTGGATTAGTTAAATAGAAAACAGCCAAATCCAACATTTGAAGATAAAACTCTTTTTTCAATTTACATGGTTGCCAATCTGTCATTAATGAAAATCTTGATATAATTTGTTTAAACCCTATTGAATGCAAGAATTTTATATTCTCCGACACATATGGTAAAGTTGCTGGAGTTATAACCATATTAACCCTTACATTGGACCATGTCTTAACAAAAAAACTAGTATCTATTAGTTCAAAAGAATTAGAACGGTTCAAATTGTGAGATGTTCTATTACCATCTAAACTTAATTTCAAGACAATTTTATCTCGATTTTCATATAACCAATCTTGTATTTCTCCATGAATAAGAGTCCCATTTGTTGTTAAATGGAAACGATAGAACTCAGGAAGATTTTCTTTCCAAAGATTTTCACATAATTGTTTAATTTTTGGAAACACTAAAAAAGGCTCACCGCCATGAAGTTTAATTTTTGTACCGAACTCTGTTTTCTCTTTCAATATATTTTTCAAAACAGAAAAAGCTTCGGACACATCAAATTCTATGGCGTTTTTTACTTTTTCATAGCAATACACACAATTCAAATTACAACTAAAATTAGTTGATACATATATTTTACGACTATATTCTAAAGCTACATTCATCGTACATCTAAATTAGAACGATTCAAAGTATGTAAACTAAACATGCCATATAACACGTCAACTGTTCAACGCAAGTTAGTTTACACACTCTTTAAACCTAATCAATCAGCCAAACATACGCTCACACATCATAACTACAGGCTTTCCTGTTTTAATACCTATAGCTATCTCATTTTTATTCAACCAATTGTCTATTTTACTTGGTTCCATCACCATATCACCCAAAGTCTTGCTATCGCAAGCAATGCGCATTTTTTTATTACTATTGTCAAACATAAATTTATATATTTTAAAGTTGTTATTATCAGTGTACCCGAAAGTATATTTTCGAGTGCAAAGTTAGGAAAAATCTGCGAACTGTGCAAGTCCATAATGGTTCATAAGCGAAAAAAGATGGTGCGAACCCCTACTTTCTTCACTTTCTTGTAAGTTAGGCTCTGGTAAAACCCGTAGAAAAGAAAATGCGAAAGAGGAATCCACACCATATGACGGTGTAGACTCGCTCAAACAAATTCTCGTTCTTTCTACGTTTCAATTTACCAGATTTCAACCTACAGAACTGAATAGCTTGCTCGTGTCCACAAGATAATCTTGTTTCTCTGCATCATAGCGACTTCAAGCGAGGACTTTCACCTGCCCTGTCACTAATCCAATGGCAAATTTAGTAAAAATCTGATGAACCACCAAACTTTTAACAAGAAATCTTATGGATTCCTCTTATATTTCACATTTCAGGGACTCCACTCCCTCCTTCTTCCTGCCTTCATACCTTATTATATATAGAGTGATTGTAATTTCTGCTGCAAAACTACAATCTGGATGCGTCAAAAACTGACATAGGAAGAAGAAAAGTATGCTCCTAGAACCTGAATCCGAAAAACATTCTTACTCGCCATTTGTTTCTCTTCACCTGCAGGTGATCCTCATCTCCTGCTACAGAGAAATTATAAACCGCAGTGGCACCGGCAAACTTGTTGCGCCAGGAATAGACGGCTGCACCTCTACCGGTAATGATGGCAGACGGGAAATGATATTTCATGCTGTTTTTAACGGTTGGGATTTCTGTATCACTACTTCCCTCCTCTACTTCAGCCCTCATCTTGGTATAGTCATGAGAATATACCGTGATGGTTGGCAAGGCTGACAGATGGAACAGCAGATGAGAAGATGGAACGAGATTATATCCATAGCCTGCACCGAGTGCCAACTCGTTAAGGCGGATAGTCATTCCCTTCACCTTCGTCTTGGAACCGTCAAAACTGGCGCCAACCATCCAACTTCCGGCACTTCGCTTCTGAATGTAGCTCTGGCTGAAGGCTGCCGGGAAGGAGAATTTGCGGTAGTTGAAGGCATAATAGAAATTGAGATTCAGAGCCTTCTGCGAGATTTCTCCCTTATGGATATCTATCTCGCTACCTCCCATTTTCTGATGACCACGGAATGTCTTGGACGAGAGATAGACCACATCAAAGCCATAGCGGTTGCTATAGGAATTGAGGTTGAACTCAAAGTCCTGATTCTTGCCAGCCAGCTTGGCTGGGTTTACAGCCAAACCAAGCCCCAAGCCACGATAAGCCACAGCCATGGAGAGGGTTCCACGGCAGTCGGCCATCACCTTGGTATGGGTTTCCGTTCCATCCGTCTTCGCCGTAGTTTCCAAATCGGCTCCAGAAAGATTGCCTCTCAGTTTGATGGTCCATCGGGCATGAGGACGGGAGATGTAGGTAGTATCATACTTTATCTTGTAATAATTGGCTGCCAGCAGTGAATCTCCTCTGAACAATTGGCGATCGTAGAGGCTCAAGCGTCTTTGAATCTTGACATAATGCTTCATGAGCCTTTGCTTTTTCTTCTCACTCATCTTGCTCTTACCCAATTCTGCCATGAGAAGAGAGTCGCCCCATTGGAGCATACGTCCCCTATCAGCAGACTGTCGCAACTGGAGTCGCAGGCTATCTGCCTTCATCAGCAGTTCTTTCAGCTTCTTTCGAGGTTTCCTGTTCTGTCCGTTCTGGGCAATGGCAGGAGCAAGTACTCCCATAGAAAATACCACCACAAGAAATGATGCTTTCAACATCACCATTGACCCAGTTTTCATTTTTCGTCTATTCATCTTATTTATCTTTCTTTCCTATTCCGGTACAAAAGTACGGCAAAACTTCGAAACAGAAAAGGAAAAAGCAAAAAAAAATAAGAAATGAGGAAAGAAAAGATCAAAAGAATTGATTTTTCGTAGAACTTTAAAAGAAGATAAAAATCAGAATCCGAAACCGTGGTTTCGGAAACACAATCACCTCCCAAACAAATAAAAAAAAACTTAAATTAGCAAACAAACAAGCTGATATTCAAGCATTTTTATTATCTTTGCATTCGAAACCACCATTTCCGAAACAGCGGTTTCGAAAAATAACATCAAAAAGAAACTGTAAAATTATAGACTAAACTTTCGCATGTGGTTCAAGTACGGGCTGAAGGCCCAAAAGCTCCTAGACCAGGGTGTGTGGGGACATGATGTTCTTCTGATGCCTGGGGCGTGTGGGAATACCATGGTGTTCTGATACCTGGGGCGTGTGGTGCTTACATGCGAAACTTGAGTTTTTTAAAAATTGCTCAGATTCTTAATGATTTCCAAAGGTAGCTGGGTAGCTTTGGCTACCTGTTCGGCAGAAAGTCACATCGCCAGCAAGCGTTGTGCTGTTTCTGTGTTGGCCTCATATTTGCCTTCAACTCTGCCTTCTTCCATACTTCCGGGAAAAGTTGCTGAAAAAGTTTTATGGTTGCATGCAAGCACATGAAGAAGAATACTCAAGTGGTTCAGTCAGCTAACTCAAGTAGTTCAATCAAGCAACTCAAGTAGTTCAGTCAGCGAGTTCAGACGTCTCTGTTAGCTGGTGCAGACGTCTCGATAAGCTTACAGATACGTCTCCGTTAGCCTACGCAGTCATATTCGTAACCCGATGCAGTCATATTCGTAACCCGATACAGTCATATTCGTAACCCGACGCAGCCATATTCGTAACCCGACGCAGCCATATTTGTAACCCGATGCAGCCGTATTCGTGAATAAGTTTTATGTAATCATCTATCATCCATCACGATTTGTATCCATTCTATATCTTAATATACTAATATTCAGATACTTGAATAGCGTGATAGATACTTCAAAAACGAAAATATCCATCACGCTATCCATCACGATTTGGGGTTATCCCTCACGATTTTATCACTTATTGTCTCGTGGCTATTGTTCATCATGATATGCAATTGAAACGCTCGACATATGAAGTTTTGCAGATTCTAAGCATTTCATTGACGGACTAATGAAATGAACGAATGTGTTTTATGATAAGCACCATATAGCACGCAGGGATTCCTGCGTGCCAATGGTTAAGCTTCTATCAAATGAGCAGCAGGAATTACATCAAGTCACACTTCTCCCCAGTGTTTTTCTCAACCTTCTCGCCATCTTTCAGGATGCGAGCCTTATAGCCAAACTTCTCAAAACCTTTCTGGAGTTTCTCTGGGGTTGTCTTGTCGGCATTATACTGTACTGTGACTGTCTGGTCTGGCACAGAAGTCTCAATGCTCTTGATACCCTTCTCAAAGCGAAGGTTGCTCTTGATTTTATTCTCACAAGCCTCACAGTGCATCTGTGGGGTTGTGGTGAACACTACGGTCTTGATGTCCTTGGCAAAGGTTACCATTGCCACCATCATCATTATGAACATTACTAAAATCTTCTTCATAACTTTTCTATTTGCTTTAATCATTCAACTTTAAACATTTTCAATTAAAAGTGTACTCTCACTCCTGCGTAAAACATCCTGCCCTCTACAGGTCCCCAAACCAAGGTTGGCTCGAAATCGCTTCCCCATGGGTTGCTGGCACCATAGATAGGAGTTTTCTGCTTGAAACCAGTCAGGTTCTCGCCTCCCACATAGATACTCCAATGGCGGAACCATCTCGTAACCTGCGCACTCACTTGCTCGAAGCTATGGAAACGAGGAGACCATGACTGGCTTCCATCTGCCAACTGGTAAGGCTCAGGATTTCTGCCTCCACCATTCAACTGCATGGTGGCATCAAATTGCCATAGGCCAAGTGGAGTTTTATAGGAAGCCGTGAAGAGCGCCTTATACTTGCTGGTCAATGGCTTTTCTTTCAAGGTTTTGCCATAATCGTAGGTACACTTCACATCGTTCAGACGATAAGCCGCTGTTATCTCCAAGCCCTTCAGCAATGGATAAGAGGCATCTATCTGGAAGGTGTGGGAATAAGACTTACCCATCAAATTGTAGATGGAGATAAGCCCCTTGTTGGCATCATAATCCACCACCGCTTGATTCTTGAAGTCGGTATAGTAATACTCAGCGTTCAATTTCAGTGTCTTGCCAAACATCGGGATGTAGAAAGCGGTACTCATACCATAGTTCCAAGCCTCCTCTTGCTTAAGTCTATCACCCGTAATCTGAAACTCCCTGCCGCTCGCCAAGAGATAGTTGTACTCTGCCAAGCCAAATACCGTGCGATAGCCCTTACCTGCTGACAAGCGGATGCTGATGGCATCGACAGGCGAATACTTCACGTGGAACCGAGGGGTGAAGAAATTGCCATAGATAGAGCTATGGTCGAAACGGACACCTGCCATCGCTGTCAACTTCGTGCCTAACGTATAGGTATATTGGGCGTATGCTCCAGGAGTCGTCTCCTTCTCGTTCATTCTCTGCATCTCCGACAAAAGATAAGGAGAGTCTTCTTGCCCTACTGCCGGTCTTGGAGAAACATTCACATTGGCGCGCTGCCCCAGGTAATCATGGTTGACGCTCAAACCTACCGACAAATTGTGCTGATGAGTAAAATTGGTCTCAAATATCAGTGAGCCATAGAGATTCTTCTCATTGAGGTCGTAGAACCTGTTGCCATACTGGGCATCGAGCTGGTGCATCGAAGCCGAGGACATGAAGGCAATATTGGTACCATGCTCGTGATTGAGGATGAAGGCATGTTTCATATAACCCTCATAGCGGTTGGTATGGAGCTTGATTCGATAAATATCATCACTATGAACATGCGTCTCATCCTGCCCACTGGTACGAATCTCCTTCAAAGCCCCAAGTCCACCATGAAAGATGTAGTGTTTGCCTTTATACAGCCAACGGTTCTGTACATTATATTGTTCTCTGCCTGGCATATCATAGAAGCCATCGCCATTGTCATCATGGTTTTTGAGGATATTCTCATGATGCAACAATATCTCCGTTGCCCACTTATCCGACAGATGAACGTTGGCATCGGCGTTTGCTTCGATTCGGCTCTTGGTATCACCAAAGAGGTTTACCTCCACCTGTTGCTCATCCTCTGGCTTCAAGTAATCCACATTGATTTGACCTGTAATCGACTCATAGCCATTCTTCACCGAAGCACTACCCTTGGATACTTGAATGCCTTTCATCCAAGGTCCCGGCACATAGCCCAGGGCGTATGGGATGGCTGCACCACGGAAATTCGGCAGATTCTCGGTGAGCATCTGTACGTAAGTGCCCGAAAGACCGAGGAGTTTGATTTGTCTTGCGCCCGTCGTGGCATCATTATAAGCCACATCCACCGATGGATTGGTCGTAAAACTCTCGCCCAGGTTGCAACAAGCCGCCTTGAAGAGCTCATCCTTGTTCACGGCGATGCCATTCACGGCACCAGCCAATCGGGAAGTGCCCGACTTGCGAGCCACCACCTTCACCTCATGCAAGGTCTCGTCCTTGAAAATGGAATCCTGAGAGGAGGAATCTACAGAGTTATTTTCTACAGAATTATTATATGATGATGACAGAGACACAACCTCTGTCTTATTATTTTTTGCATAAGTCTCAGCACCAATAACCAGCAAGGCACTGAGCAATATATATCTTGAATACATAAATATATTTCCTTTTATCCGAATCTTAAATCTTCGCTTCGGATGATTTTACCTTTTTTATATATGTATGCAACCCTAAGTTTTTACTGATAGGGATAGGCATACGACAATCTTGGCTGCAAAAGTACCAAAAAACTTTTGCAACCTATTTGCAAATATGGAAAAATCAAATAATCAGGAAGTTAAGGAGGGCAAGATAAGCCCTTGGAGGCGAATGCGGAACATTCTGATTCCAATATCTTGCCTTTTGAATGCTACAGATAACAGGACGAGGCAACGTCTGCCAAAGGGCTGGCGCGATGCCTGCAAACATTGGTGCTGCATCGAAATCCAAGTGTTGGATAGAGACCGTAGGCGACAGTTTTACCAGCTCCACTTTCATGCAATGCTTGTTCACCTGTGTGCCCAGCTTACCTTGGCAACAGTCTTGGTGCATGCTACGTTTCACGCAACAGTCAGTCACCATACCCACCATCACCTTGTCATAGTGAAGGCAGTGCATGACGGTAGTACCCACGCTCAAGTAAACCACCATGAGCGAGAGCATCAAAGCCATCAATATGTTGAGCGAACGTTTCATACCTATTTTTTGCACCTTTCTTTTCTCAAGTTGCAAAATTAAGCATTTTCATCAAAACAAAAACTTAATACCCCTATAATTTAATAACCTTTAACAGCTCTTGAATGAGCATGAATGACCCCACACTTTCTGTTAATCTTTACTATATTCCTGCGAGAAAACTTGCAGGATAAAGAGAATATGAGTAACTTTGCACACGAATTTCTGAAACTATTGTCTTACAAAGACATAAAATAAGAGAGAAACTATTTTTTAAGGATAATATTGACTCATAAGAACAAATGAAAAAAGGACTATTTGCACTCGCGCTGGGTACCTTTACCTTAGGCATCGCTGAATTCATCATCGAGGGCATCATCACAGACATCGCCAACAACATGAACGTTTCCATCCCGGAAGCAGGACATCTCATCTCCATCTATGCACTCGGCGTCTGCGCCGGAGCTTTCTCGTTGATTCTCATGCATAAATACAGACCCAAGAATATTCTGATGTTCCTGGCTTCGCTCATCACCTTCGGAGCTGTCCTCGCCTCAGTAGCACCTAACTACTGGCTCTTGCTCTGCGCCCGCTTTATAGAAGGTCTGCCTCATGGCGCCTACTTCGGAACGGGTACCATCGTGGCGGTGAAGATTGCCAAAGAGGGTAAGGGAACCAATGCCGTGGCGATGATGTGTGCAGGTATGCCGGTGGCTAACCTGCTGGGTGTGCCGGTGGGAACCTTCCTGAGTCACATGTTCAGCTGGCGAATACCTTTTGTCAGCTGTATCGTGCTCGGACTCATCACCTTATACATGATTCGCAGATGGGTTCCGGATGTAGAAGCACTGCCAAACAACGGTATGAAGGCACAGTTTCATTTCCTCCGCAACACGGCTCCTTGGCTCATCATCGCCGCCACCTTCCTGGGCAATGGCGGCATCCTCTGCTGGTTCAGTTATATCTCGCCGCTGCTTCAGATGGAGGGCGGATTCAGCGCAGCCAGCATCTCTCTGCTGATGATTCTTGCAGGCGGCGGAATGGTAGTAGGCAATCAGGTGAGTGCCTTGCTTGCCGACCGCTTCAAGCCGGGTCGCTTTACCTGTTATCTCCAGTTTCTGGCAGCAGCGGCACTTCTGCTCACCTTCTTCCTCGCCCCTTTCGGCTGGGTATCAGTGGTGCTGATGTTCATCTGCTGCGCCTGTCTTTTCGGCATCGGATCGCCTGAGCAATTCCTCATCGTGAAGCATGCCAAGGGTGGCGAAATGCTGGGCGGCTGCTGCATTCAGGGCGCCTTCAATCTGGGTAACGCCATGGGAGCTTTCCTCGGTGGTATTCCTGTTGCGATGGGATTAGGATACAACTTCCCTGCCCTTATCGGTGTGCCGATGGCATTGGCAGGAGCCATCTGTCTGCTGATTTTCCATAAGAAATATGAATAAAAATGCGATAATCCGAAATAAATGATTATCTTTGCAGAAGATTTCAAATAAACAACAAAGAAACATGATGAAAATTAACAAGACTTTCCTTACCCTGGGCTTGGCCGCAACACTCTTGCAGATGCCAGCCTCATCGTTCGCACAGACTGCGGGCGGTAACCGTCAGAATCCTCTTTTAACAAAGAGCAGTCTTCCATTCGGTGCTCCTGACTTCAGCAAGATTCAGGAGAGCGACTACCTGCCAGCCATCGAAGCGGCTATCAGGGAGCAGCGTGCCAACATCCAGAAGATTGTAAACAACAAGAAGAAGCCTAACTTCCAGAACACCATCCTCGCCTATGAGGAGAGCGGTGCGCTGCTCGAAAAGGTGACTAACATCTTCTTCGGTCTCACCAGTGCCCACAAGACTCCGGGCATCGCCGAAACCGAAAAGAAGGCTACCCCATTGCTGACCGAACTCGACAATGAGATTTCGTTCAACAAGAAACTCTTCGAGCGCATCAAGTATGTTTACGATAATGAATATAAGAAGCTCAAGGGCGAAGACAAGCGCCTTACTGAGGTTATCTATAAGAGTTTTGTACGTTCAGGTGCCCTCCTTTCTGCCGAGAAGATGGAGCGCATGAAGCAAATCAACTCCCGCATCTCTGAGTTGCAGCAGGAATGGGGCAATCTTCTTCCTGCCGCTACCAACAACGCCGTGGTTTGGGTGAACAGCAAGGAAGAGCTCGCCGGATTGAGCGATGCAGACATTGCACAATGCAAGAAAGATGCTGAGAGCCGCGGAGGCAAGGCGCCTTACTGCATCGTCATCATCAACACCACCCAGCAGCCTATCCTCACCAATCTCCAGAACCGCGAACTGCGCAAGAAGGTGTATATGGCAAGCATCCACCGTGCCGACGGAACCAATCCTGATTTCAACACCTTCCCTATCGTAACCGAGATTGCCAAGTTGCGTGCCGAGAAGGGCAAGCTGATGGGATATGACAACTATGCCGACTATTCGCTCGAAAAGACGATGGCTAAGAACAGCAAGAATGTGGATGATTTCCTGAAGCAGCTCATCAAGGAATATGCTCCTAAGGCTGATGCTGAAACCAAGGCGATAGAAGCGTATGCACAGAAGACTGAAGGCAAGGACTTCAAGCTGCAGCCATACGACCGCTTCTATTATTCTGCGAAGATGAAGAAGGAGATGCTCAACATTACCGATGATGAGATCAAGCCATACTTCAACATCGACAGCGTACAGGTGAACGGTGTGTTCTATGCCGCCCATCGTGTATACGGACTGAACTTCAAGCAGCGCAAGGATATTCCAACCTATCACCCAGACATGAAGGTATTCGAGGTGAGCGATAAGAACGGCAAGCCAATCGCCCTCTTCTACAGCGATTACTTCCGCCGTCCTACGAAGCGTGGCGGTGCATGGATGAGCGCCTTTGCCAAGCAGAGCAAGCAGCGCGGCCAGTTGCCTATCATATATAATGTATGCAACAACGCCAAGGCACCGGAGGGTCAGCCATCTCTCATCACATGGGATGAGGTTACTACCCTGTTCCATGAGTTCGGTCATGCACTTCACGGAATCCTTTCCGACTGCAAGTACAATACCCTTTCAGGAACAGCCGTTGCCCGCGATTTCGTAGAGATGCCATCCCAGTTTAACGAATCGTTTGCTTCTATTCCGGAAATATTCGACCATTACGCCCGTCATACCGAGACCGGTGCTGCGATGCCAGCCGATCTGAAAGAGCGCATGCTGAAGAGCATCAGCTTCCAGACCGCTTATTCACTGGGCGAGAATCTGGCTGCGACCTGTCTTGACCTTGCCTGGCACAAGATTAGCGAAGAAGAGGTGCCTTCACCTTATATGGCAGGTGCCTTCGAGAAGGAAGAGCTCCACAACATCGGTTTGCTCAACACCCAGATTCCTCCTCGCTACAGCACATCATACTTCAACCATGTATGGGGCGGCGGTTATGCTGCAGGCTATTACAGCTATCTCTGGACAGAGGTGCTGGCTGTGAACATCGCCGACTACTTTGCAAAGCATGGTGCCTTAGATCCAGCCGTTGGTCAGGCATTCCGCGATAAGATTCTGAGCCGTGGCAACACCAAGGACCAGATGGAAATGTTTACCGACTTTACTGGTATGGAGAAGCCAGATGCTTCCGGATTTCTGAAAGCAAGAGGTTTGTAATGCATAAAATTACGATATGAAACAGGTAGAGGGTGTGCCATAAGTTAATGACACACCCTCTTTCTTTATCCTTTTACTGCCTGAGGTGTCCAGCTCTTCAGGAATCTGAGCACCTTTTCTTCGTTATATCCCTTACCTTCTTCCAGAAAACTGGAATCCTGGATATGGAGAACCTTTCCGGTTTCATCGAGCACCACAAAGACCGGGAATCCGAAACGCTGAGGATTGTTCAGTCGCTTCATCAGCTGCTCAGCCTTCTTCACCGCCGCATCACCGGCAGTTTTTCTGCGATTGTAGTTCACATGAATATATTCGAAATGATCATTCACCATCTTGTTGACCGCAACATTTTTCTCCACAAAATCGGCAAACTTCAAGCACCATGGACACCAGTTACCACCTACCTGACAGATAACAAACTTGCCATTCTTTCTAGCTTTAGCCAAAGCCTCATCAATCTGAGCCATCGAATCGATGCTTTCATTATACACCTTCTTGAGAGCAGTCTGCACCTGAGCAGGTTTCAATGCTCCAGCCTGGTCGAGCGAATCCAGTTTCTTCATCATCTCCTCCGCCTTCACGGTAGAGAATGCAATCTTACCTTCCGGATTGATAAGATAAGAGGTAGGAATCCATGAGATGTGATAATCCTTGGAAATCTTTGTTTCCTTCCATTTCTTAAACTCACAGTATTGCAACCAGGTATACTGATTATCGCCCAGATATTTCTTCATCTTCGCCTCATCGGTATCAAAAGAAACACCCACTACCTGGATCTTGGTATTGTATTTGTCATAGATAGCCTTCACCATCGGCATGTCTCTTCTGCAGTCAGGACACCAGGAAGCCCAGAAATCGAGCACGGTCCAGACACCCGGAACCGTCTTTCCGTCTTTATCCTTCTGAGTCTTCTTATCTGAGAGCTGGAAGATTTTCTTACCCGTCTTACTGTCAGTAATCGTGAAATCGGGAGCCTCGGTGCCTACAGGCAGCAAGTCAAGCGAAGTCTGTGCTCTACCGACGACAGCCGTCGTCAGGAGCAAAAAGAATAATAGTTTCTTCATACAATTTTTCTGTTTTGTCTGTTACTTCAAAATATATATACTTCAACCTACAAAATTACATCATTTTCCAGTATCAAGTCCATAAAGCAAGATTTTATTACAGAAAATTAACCATAAAAGACTAGAACTGATAATAAATGAACGGCTGTACACTCTCCTGAGAAACCTCAACTACCATCTGCAGACAGATGATGAAGAGCAGCAGTTTGGTCACCCAAGGCAGAAGTATGAACCGCGCCTGAAGACGGTGATACTGGCGCTCGGTAAAGAGATAGCTCAGCATGACACCTATGATGCAAAGCGTCCAGGCAGGACGGGCATGGAAGAAAGGCACCAGATAATCGATACTGAAATCATTTGCCACCTTATCCCACATCTTCCCCAACACCCCCAAATCCTTAGCACGGAAGAACGACCAAGCAAAGCATATATATAAATAGGTGATGAGCCAGCTGAGGGAATTGCCAGCCAGCGTACGAGGAAAGCTTATGCCCAACTGACGGCTGAAGAACTTATGCACCACAAGTCCGAAACCATGAAGAGCACCCCAGATAACGAACATCCAGGAAGAGCCATGCCATAAGCCTGCCACCAGCATGGTGAGGAAGTTGTTGAAATACATGCGCACCTTTCCCTTCCGGTTTCCACCCAGCGGAATATACACATAATCGCGGAACCAGAAGGAAAGCGAGATGTGCCAGCGATGCCAAAACTCGGTAACCGAGAGTGAGCGGTAAGGGAAATAGAAGTTGTCGGGTAGATAGAAACCCAGGATGGCTGCCACACCGATACTCATATCGCTGTATCCCGAGAAATCGAGGAAGATCTGGACAGGGTATCCGAAGAGTGCTGCCAGATTCTCGAAACCCGAGAAGGTTTGCGGCGCATCAAACACCCAGTTGTTGAACTGTGCGATATAATCGCTCAGCATATTCTTTTTGACCAGTCCCAGCATGATGAGAAAGAGTCCCGTCCACAGCATTCTACTGGAAGCCTGTTCGTTTCGTTTCAGTCTGGGTATCAGATTGACGGAACGGGTGATAGGACCCGCCATCAGCAGCGGAAAGAAAGTGAGATAGAAGCAATATTCCAGGAGCGTTACCTCCATGTCGAACTTACGCTTATAGGTATCTACCGCATAGCTGATAGCTTGGAAGGTATAGAACGAGATACCTACAGGCAGAGCAATAGACTGCAGGGAGAAGTTGGTGCTGAACATCTCGTTGACTACATCGCCAATGATGAAATTGGTATATTTGAAATAGCACAGCAGAGTCAGGTCTACAAGCACCACGAAGGTGAGCAGCGCCTTGCGCGCCTTCCCTTCATGCAGTCTCATTTCCTGGGTTACGGCATAATTGATGCAAGCCGTAAGCGGCAGCATCCACATCACCATTCCGTTCACCTTATAGGCAAAAAAAAGGCTGAAGCAGATGACATACATCATCATGGCTGTGCGCGAATAGCTCTTGAGCAGGGTATAAATGGCAAGGAAGAAGATGAAGAGCAGCGCAAACGGAATGCTGCCCATCATCAGCGGAGAATCTGCCTGATAAACAAACAGCCGCTCTATCCAATGCCACAAGGCACATATTTCGAATGTTGAATAATTCATTTGTCTGTTCTGAAGATATTATTTATTGAACTCTTTCTTATATGGAGTCTTTATGGGTTACATGCTTTACCGCTGGAACCGTCTTGTCAGCAGCAGCCGGAGACGTTTTTCCTGCAGTTGCAGGTTCCTTGGTTGCAGCAGAACTTTCTGGGGTTTCAGGCACAGTTTCCTCAACAGGCATAGAAAGAGAATCCTTCTTCACAGCCGTACTGTCAGCCCTGTGTTTTGTTCCAGGAGGCAAGATGGTAATCTGTCTGTATCTGCGGTCACGCTTATCCGGCATTTCCAATCGGAACGGATGCACACAATGACCGCTATTCATCCACTCTACAATCTTATCCATCCACATGGCAGATGAAGTCATAGTCGGATGCCGGCCGTCTTTCTGGCGTTCGAAGGTAAGTTTGTAACTAGGATAATAGCCTCGTGGTCCCATCACCTCACGGAGGAGTTTGTTATATCCATTATCCTCACACCAGTTTGGCGGACCGATCCATATCGTCGGAATATTACCAATCTTGCTCAGGATGGCACGGATGCGTTTTTCACATCCCTTCATATCAGACGTATATAGTTCGTTACTGCCCAGACATACAAAGACATAGGTAGGTTTGATACGTTGGATATAATGCTGCAGGGTATCGGTAGCAGCCCAGTTTCTGGTGTCCGAACTCACCCAGGTAATACAGGTGAGCTTATGACCGTTCTTGTTGGCATAATCAGCCAGTCGCAGACCTAGATATTCCGACATCGAGTCGCCGAAGATCAGTACTCGCTGCGCCGCCGTATCCACGGGTTCCTTTATCATGCTGTCAGCCTTTTCCTTTTCAGCAAGTTCTGCCTCGCTTTTACCGGTGAGCGCATCCATTCCAATCTGTTTCAGCGGAATGTTTTCAGCCACTTGCTCTGGAATAAAGGCATAAGCCAGCAGTCCTCCAATGGCTATTGCCAGCAGGGCTATCATTTTCCAGGTTTCTTTCATTTTGTATCTTTAATGAGTTTTAGTTATTCTTTTTCTTATACATTCGCCCGACATTACAGCTGAAAGGGAGTGAGCACATTGAGCAACTTTCCGAAATCGGCCTTCGAGATGCGCCTTCCTCTCAAGCTGCGCACCTGCGGATAGTCTTCGAAATAGTTCTCCATCGTAGTATACCACTGATGAGAAACCACTTCCCTGACCGTCTTCAGTTGATTTTCGATGCGACGGGCAAAACTCGGATTCACTCTCGAGAGATAATGTCTTCCATCATTCATCTCGATGGCAAGCATCAGATAAATTTGCGGTCCCTTCTTCTCTTTCCTGCTTTTTACAGTTTCACTTACTTTCCAGCCCTTGGTGGATGTCGATACTCTGATATCCCAGCCATACTGGCTGTTGAGCTTATCCATCAGTCCCTTGAACACAATCCCGTGAGCCGAGGTATCTTTCAGTCCCGTATAACCGATGATGTAATGTATCATCTCGTGGAGCAAGACACTCTTTGCCTGCTTGTCGGTCATATCATAATAAGTAGACATGGAGAGCTTGAAATCGTAGAGCTTGGTGCGTCCCCATCTGGAGGCCCGCTTATAGGCAAGTTGCCCCAACCGAGTCTTGGCATGAGTAAGTCCGAGTTCAGGAACAGGCAGTTTTCCCCCGAAATATTCCTGGTCGAAACGCCTGAACCACTCCTCCATCCATTCTATTGTAACAATCATGTATGTATATTTATTCAATAATTATTCAGTTCTGTATATCAGATACTACAAAACGTTTGCAAAGATACAACTTTTTCTTTGTTTCTTTCAATATTTATCGAAAAATGAGTAACTTTGCACGCAAATTTACAACAAAAATGAACAAGACAGCACAGCATATCATAGATATTAAGAATGTGTCGAAAAGATTTGGCGAGAAAACAGCCCTCAACAACATCAATCTCTATGTGAGAAAGGGCGAATTTATGACCATTCTGGGTCCTTCGGGATGCGGAAAAACGACATTATTGAGACTTTTGGCAGGGTTTGAAACCGCCAGCGAAGGCATCATCACCATCGCCGGCAACGATATTACTAACCTTCCTCCTTACAAGCGAAATGTGAACACGGTATTCCAGAAATACGCTCTGTTCCCTCATCTCAACGTTTACGACAATATCGCCTTCGGTTTGAAGCTCAAGCACACACCGAAGGAAGAGATTTTGCCGAAGGTAAAACGTGCCCTGAAGATGGTAAACATGAGTGATTATGAATATCGTGATGTCAACTCGCTTTCGGGCGGTCAGCAGCAGCGTATCGCCATCGCCCGTGCCATTGTCAACGAACCTGAAGTTCTTCTCCTGGATGAACCGCTTGCAGCACTCGACCTCAAGATGCGTAAAGACATGCAGCTGGAATTGAAGCAGATGCACGAACGCCTGGGCATTACCTTTGTATACGTAACTCACGACCAGGAAGAAGCCCTCACCCTGAGCAATACCATCGTGGTGATGAGCGAGGGAGAGATACAGCAGATAGGTACACCTACCGATATCTACAACGAACCAGCCAATGCTTTCGTAGCCGACTTTATCGGCGAGAGCAATATTCTCTGCGGAACGATGGTCCACGACTGTCTGGTGAATGTGGCAGGTACTGAACTGCCTTGTGTAGACAAGGGCTTCGGCTGCAACCAGGAAGTGGATGTCGTGATACGTCCTGAGGATATAGAAGTTTCCACCGATACCACCCACGCCCAGTTTGTGGGCAAGATAACCTCTTCTATCTTCAAGGGAGTACACTACGAGATGCTGGCAGAAACCGAGAAGGGCAATGAATTTCTCATCCAGAACTACAAGCATTTCGAAGTAGGCCAGACGATAGGAATGAGCGTCATACCCGACAATATTCACATCATGAAGAAGGAGCGCATCACCAATACCTTCAATGCAAAGGTAAACGGCGACGGAACAATAGAATTCCTGGGATGCGAATACCAGATGGAGATTCCGGAAGAAATAAAGGACAAGATTCAGACCGATGAAAACGGAAACGAAACCATCCGGGTGAACGTGCCTTTCAACAAGATAGAACTCTTCGACAACGAGAGCGAAGGCACCTTTACAGGCAACATCAGCTTCATTCTCTACAAGGGCGACCACTATCATCTCACCATAGATACCGACTGGGGCGAGAAGCTCTATGTAGATACACAGGATGTATGGGATTTAGGCGATCATGTGGCTATCACCATTCCTCAGGAGAATATTTCGTTTGAATAAAAATTATTAATTCCTAATTATCAATTATAAATTGAACATTATCAAGTTTATCTCTTCGCGACAAAGCTGGTCGATACCTTACGCCATCTTTGCAGCGATATTTGTGGTACTGCCATTGCTTCTCATCGTAGTGTTCGCATTTACCGATGAGAACGGAGCCCTGACGCTCTACAACTTCCAGAAGTTCCTGGCACACCCCGAAGCCATCAACACCTTTGTGTATTCGATAGGCATCGCCATTCTCAACACCCTGCTCTGCATTCTGCTGGGCTATCCGGCCGCCTATATTCTGACACAAACCAGGATGAAGTATGCCAACACCATCGTCATGCTCTTCATTCTGCCGATGTGGGTAAACATCCTGGTGCGCACACTTGCCACCGTGGCCCTCTTCGATTTTGCCGACCTTCCGCTGGGTGAGGGCGCCCTCCTGTTCGGTATGGTCTACAACTTCATCCCATTCATGATTTACCCCATCTACAACACCCTGCAGAAGATGGACCGCAGCTATATCGAAGCAGCCGAAGACCTGGGAGCATCGCCTTGGCAGCAGTTCTTCAAGGTCATCCTGCCCCTCTCCATGCCGGGCGTAGCAAGTGGCATCCTGATGGTATTCATGCCAACCATCTCTACCTTCGCTATCTCCGAACTGCTGACGATGAACAACATCAAGCTCTTCGGTACCACCATCCAGGAGAACATCAACAATTCGATGTGGAACTACGGTGCAGCCCTCTCGCTCATCATGCTTTTCCTCATCGGCGCCTCCACCCTCATCGCAGGTGATGGCAGTAAACAGGAAGGAGGTATCAGATGATGCAGTCATTATTCAGTAAGGATATGATGAAGAAAGTATTCTGCCAGGGCTATCTCTGGTTGCTCCTGCTGCTACTCTACTCCCCTATCTTCATCATCATTATCTTCTCGTTTACCGAAGCGAAGGTGATGGGCAACTGGACGGGTTTCTCGCTACAGCTCTACAAGAATCTCTTTGCCGAAGGTACACACCATTCGCTCACAGCGGCACTGGTCAATACCGTAACCATCGCCCTGATTACCGCAACCGTATCCACGCTCTTCGGAACCCTGACAGCCATCGGCATCTACAACCTGCGCAACCGCTATGCACGTAATGCCATCCAGTTTGTCAACAACATTCCGATACTCAACGGCGACATCATCATCGGTATCTCGCTCTTCCTGCTCTTCATCACGCTGGGCATTCCGCAGGGGTATACTACCGTGGTACTCTCGCATATTACCTTCTGTCTGCCATACGTTATTCTGAGTGTGATGCCAAGACTGAAGCAGATGAATCCGAACCTCTATGAGGCGGCACTCGATCTGGGCGCCTCTCCGATGCAGGCACTTCGCAAGGTCATCATCCCAGAGATATTGCCGGGTATGATTTCCGGTTTCATGCTTGCCGTCACGATGAGTATCGATGACTTCGCCGTCACCATCTTCACGATAGGTAACGAAGGTCTGGAAACCCTCTCCACATTCATCTATGCCGATGCAAGAAAGGGAGGACTAACTCCAGAACTTCGTCCGCTGAGTACCATCATCTTCGCACTGGTACTGGTGATGCTGATTATCATCAACAAACGTTCTGAGAAAAATAAGAAGAAATGAGAATGAAGAACAAGATATTATTAGGAGTCAGTGGAGTAAAAGGAGTTAAGACAATCGTCTTTCTCTTTCTTTGCCTGCTGATGATTCTGCCGCTCTCTTCCTGTTACAACAAAGAGAACCGCGAGGAGATTCTGAAGGTTTACAACTGGGCTGATTATATAGATGAAAACGTTCTTGCCAACTTCCCGAAATGGTATGAACAGCAGACCGGCAAGAAGATCCGAGTTATCTACCAGACCTTCGACATCAATGAGGTGATGCTTACCAAGATAGAGCGAGGTCATGAAGACTACGACGTGGTATGCCCGTCAGAATATATCATCGAGCGCATGCTCCGCAAAGACCTTCTCCTGCCTATCGACACTGCCTTCGGCAAGACGCCCAACTATATCAGCAAAGTATCACCATACATTGTTGAACAGATAGATGCCACCTCCAACAATGGGCGCATCGCCCACCATTATGCCGTGCCTTACATGTGGGGAACCTGTGGCATCCTATATAATAAGGTGCACGTACCTATAAATGATGCACAGACCTGGGGAACTTTATGGAACAGAAAATATCAGGGCAAACTCCTGATGAAGGATTCCTACCGCGACTCCTATGGCACCGCCCTCATCTGGGCACACCGCAAAGACCTGGAAGCAGGCAAGGTGACCATACCACAGCTGATGAACGACTATTCACCCGCTGCCGTAGCCACAGTAGAGAAAGAGCTGAAAGCTCTGAAGCCAAACATTGAAGGATGGGAAGCCGACTTCGGCAAGGAGACCATGACCAAAGGCAAAGCCTATCTCAACATGACCTGGAGCGGTGATGCCGTCTGGGCTATTGAAGAAGCCGGGAAAGTGGGTGTAGAACTGGGATATGAGGTACCGAAAGAAGGAAGCAATGTATGGTTCGACGGTTGGGTAATCCCTAAATATTCCCGCAATCCGAAGGCTGCCGCCTATTTCATCAACTATCTCTGTCAGGAAGACGTGGCACTCGCTAATATGGAGACTACAGGATATGTGAGTAGCGTGGCAGGCAAGAAGGTATTAGAAGCTATGAGCGATGCTGAGGCGTATCCCAAACCTGTAAATCTGGCCTACTTCTTTGGCGAGGAAGGCAGGAGTGTCCATCTCAACCCTATCATGTATCCAGACAGCAGCATAGTAGGCCGATGCGCCATGATTCATGATGCCGGCGATCATACTCCCGAGGTATTGGATATGTGGTCGAAGGTGAAGGGAGACAATCTGGGCGGCGGCATCGTTATCTTCCTGCTGGCCGTAGTCCTTGCCCTCACGGTATTCGTTGCCATCAAGAAATATGAGCATTACAAGCACAGAAGGCTGTCAAGAAAACACCGCAGAAGACATGTGGTAAAGGTAAAAGGGTAAAAAGGTAAAAAAGTAAAAGGGGGAAGAGAGGGGAAAACCTATTTTATAGGGGAAAATGAACATTTTTTGAAGGAAAAGAGAAAAAAGTGCCGAAAAAATTTGGTAATATCAAATAAAAGCATTACCTTTGCACTCGCTTTTGAGATATAAAGCTTTTGGGTAGTTACCAGAGTGGCCAAATGGGGCAGACTGTAAATCTGCTGGCTATGCCTTCGGTGGTTCGAATCCATCACTACCCACTTTTCCCAAAAAATAACTCAAAAATTTAAGAGTCCGACTTTCGAGAGAGAGCCGGACTTTTTCTTTTCATATAAATCCTGAACAAAAGAAGAAGAGTAATATTACTCTCCTTCTACCTGCGTCTTTGGCCAGTTCACGAGATAGAGCATCTCTGTGGCTCGTGTAAATGCAGTATAGAGCCAGTGGATATAATCGGGAGTAAGCATTTCATCCGTCATATAGCCCTGGTCTACATAGACATGCGACCACTGTCCACCCTGCGCTTTATGACAGGTAACAGCATAGGCAAACTTCACTTGCAGAGCATTGAAATATGGGTCTTGCCGGATTGCCTTCATACGGTCTGCCTTCAGTGGTATATCCTGATAATCTTCCTCTATCTTACGGAAAAGCTGCTCTTGCTGATCATGGGTCAAAGCAGAAGCCTCACTCGTCAAGGTATCCAGCAATACCGTAGCCTCCAGTTCATAATTATCATAATCGGGAAATTTCAACAGAAGGGTGGCAAAATGAAAACCATAGAGTTCGATGCGACGACTTACCTTCATCACCTTCGCCCTATCTCCATTAGCCAGGAAAGCAGGAATCTCATGACTTGAAACTTCGTTACTTTGAACTGTATGATTAGCTAAAGTATTAAATTTTCCACTCTTCACTTTTCGTTCTTCACTTAATTGCCTTTCCTTTATCTTCTTTCTTTCTTCCTCCATCCAATAATAATTGTTCTTCACAATCATCAGCATGTCGCCACTCTCCAGTTCCTCTTCCCTATCAAGCACCATGTTGCGGATGCCCTGGTTGAAGATGTTGGCGCGCTTGTTGCTACGAGTCACAACAATGGTATCGTCCAGTCCTACATGATGATAACTGTCGCCAAGAGCCTCGATGAGTTCTGCACCCGGCATCTCCCTGATATCCGAGAAACCGGAGAAACGGATTTTAGGCAGTTGGGTAATGTCATCGTGGGTAATCATCTGACGGATGCGGGTAGCATTAAAGAGAATACCCGACTGCTGACTCTGGCGGACTACCTCGTTCAAATCGCACTCATAAACCGACAGTCCATATCCCTGGAGCATCGCAGCAGAAAGGGCTGGTGATTCTTCCTCACCAACAGGAGGCAACTGTGCCTTATCGCCAATCAGCAAGAGGCGGTCGTTACGTCCCTGATACACAAAATGAATCAGATCATCTAGCAGACAACCGCTGCCAAAGGTGGTTCCGCCCAATCCCAGATTGGCAATCATCGAAGCCTCATCCACCATAAAAAGCGTATCAGTATAGAGATTATCATTGAGATTGAACTGTCCATCCACTCCGGCAAACGCCTTTTCGCGATAGATGCGGCGATGAATGGTATAGGCAGGCATCCCGCTGTTCAGAGAGAAAACCTTAGCCGCCCTACCCGTAGGAGCAAGGAGCATCACCTTCTGGCGAACAGCACGGAGCGTACGGACGATAGCACCCGAGAGCGACGTCTTACCGGTACCCGCACTACCCCGGAGAATCATCACAGCATGAGGATTACTATCCGTCATAAACTGCACGAAAACATCGAGCGCCTGAGCCTGTTCTGAGGTTGGCGGAAAGCCAAATTGCTGTAATATCTGATATTTTAACTCTTCAATGTTCATATTTCGAAAACTTTTAGTATCTTTGCAGAAAATTTACTGCACCTATTTGCAGTGCAAAAGTAATAATACTTTTTGAAATGAGAAAAAGAATAAAGAATAATTATATTTTGGGAGCATGCGTCATCATCATGATGCTACTCTGTATTCTGAGTGTAAGCCAGCCCATCCGCTTCCAGAAGGCCATGGCTAGCAGAGAAGCAGAGGTGAAGGAGAAACTGATGCAGATACGTCAGGCTGAAGAGAAATACAAGGCGAAACACGGCGTATATACAGGAGATTTTCCGACACTGGTAAAAGGCAAGTACTTACAGGAAGATGCTCAATACATTCCCTATGCCGACGGTAAGAAGTTTACACTTGCTGCCACGGTTATCGTAGGAAAAAGCGGTAAGCAGATTCCGGTGATGGAATGTGGGGCCGGTTATGAAACCTTCCTCGACGGACTTGATGAAGGTTCCATCCAGCAGAAGATAGAGGAGGCCAACTATGCCGGCAACTATCCCGGACTCAAGATAGGCGATTTAACGACAGATAATAACAACGCAGGTAATTGGTAACAGATATGCAAATAAAAGATAACAACATTCAGCAAGCACGACTCACCATCCGCGTGAGCAGAAACACCCTCAGTTTTTCGGTAGTTGACCGTGAAGCTGAGCATCAGCTCATCTATGAACCTTATACTGTAAAGAGTGGTGTTTCGATGGCAGCCAACTTGCGTCAGGCTTTCAAGGAGAGTACTCTCCTGCAGCGGGGATACCAGAAGGTACGCGTATATCTCGATTCGCCTATCCTGCTGGTTCCTATCGAAGAATTTCATGAAGAGGATATCGATGTGCTCTATCAGCATGCCTTCAACAGCCATAACAGCGATGCCATTCTCTACAGAGTGCAGCCGGAACTGAATGCGGTAGCGGTATTCCCTATCAACAAGGATTTGAAGATGGTGGTAGAAGACAACTTTAAGGATGTTCGCTTCACACCTATCATGCAACCGATGTGGCACTATCTGCATCATCGCAGTTTCACCGGCATTCACCGCAAGCTCTATGTTTATTTCCACGACAAGAAGCTGGACGTTTTCGGTTTCGAGAAGAACCGTTTCAAATTCTTCAACTCGTTCAATGCCGAGCATGCCAAGGATGCCCTCTATTTCATTCTCTATGTATGGAAGCAGTTAGGATTCAACCAGATGCAGGATGAGTTGCATGTATCAGGCAATGTTCCGGACAAGGACTGGTTCCTCTACAACACGAAACTCTACATCAAGAAGACCTTCATTCTGAACCCTGCCGCCGAATTCAACCGTGCGCCCATCACAGAGATTAAAGGTCTGCCATTCGATTTGATGGCACTGTACCTAAGTAAGTAAGACAAGAGTTGATAGTTAAAAGTTGATAGTTAAGAATTCAACAGAATAGCTTATCATAAAGTTCAATGTTCAACATTCAAAGTTCAAAGTAAATATGAGAATCATAACAGGACAATATAAGGGACGCCATTTCGACATTCCACGTTCGTTTAAGGCGCGTCCGACAACAGATTTTGCAAAGGAGAACATCTTTAATGTTCTGCAGGGATATATTGATTTCGAAGATACCTCTGCCCTCGACCTTTTTGCCGGTACGGGCAGCATTTCGCTCGAACTGGTATCACGAGGCTGCAGCCGGGTAGTCAGCGTAGAGGCCGACCGCGATCATGCCAACTTCATACGCCAATGTTTTCAGAAGTTAGGCGAAGACAAGGATATTCTGATTCGTGGTGATGTATTCCGTTTTCTGAAGACCTGCAAGCAGAAGTTTGACTTTATCTTTGCCGATCCTCCATACGCTCTGAAGGAGTTGCCGCAGATTCCAGACCTCGTTCTGAATGGCGACTATCTCAACGAAGGAGGCATCTTCGTCTTTGAGCATGGCAAAGACTATGATTTCTCCGAGCATCCACGATTCCTGGAACACAGAAGTTACGGAAGCGTAAACTTCTCAATATTCAGATAGAAAAAATCCCCGTTTGCACCAGACAAGATGCAAACGGGGATTTATTCGTTACAGCAGCGGCGAGAGCAATCTTACCGTACTCTCGAAAAGGCGCTGCAGGAACGGACGTTTTACGAAATAAGATACATCATCTACCAGGATGCTCTTCGCCTCATCCCGCAGATAGACAGCCTTCACGCGCTGTGCCATCCCCTCATCAAAGAAGAACGCATTCGCTTCGAAATTATTCTCAAAACTTCGGAAGTCAATATTCGTACTGCCTATCGTACAGAGATCATCATCGCTCACCAGCAATTTACTATGATTAAAGCCTGCCGTATAGAGATAAACCTTTACGCCAGCCTCTATCGCTTCCATCACATACGAACGTGATGCCCACTCTACCAGTTTGGCATCAGCATGACGAGGCAACATCAGACGGATATCCACACCCGCCAGAGCTGCTGTTCTCATGGCAAACAATACAGGTTCGGTTGGCAGGAAATAAGGCGTTTCCATATACACATACTTCCGGGCCTGAAGCAGGATGCGGACATAGCCCTGCATGATATCAGGCCAAGGACTGATAGGACTGCTCGTAACTATCTGTACGAGACAATTGTTGTGGATATGCACACTGACCGGTGGATAATACTGGCGATTGGTAACCAACGTACGGTCTACGAAATACCAGTCTACCAGAAAGGCTCTCTGAATGGCGTAAACTCCACCGCCCTCAATACGGAGATGCGTATCGCGCCAGGCCTGTTTCTTATCACCCTTCACATAGCGCAGAGCTATATTCATGCCGCCGATAAAGCCCACTTTACCATCTATGACACAGAGTTTGCGGTGGTTACGATAGTTTACCTTACTCGTAAAAGCCGGAAAGCGGACTGGCATGAACGAATGTACATCAATGCCTGCATCACGCATACGTTCAAAGAATTCATCCTTCACCTTCCAGCAGCCTACATCATCATAAATCAGTCGCACCTCCACTCCCTGCTCCGCCTTATCAATCAAGGCATCAGCTATCAGATATCCCAAGGCATCGGCTTCAAAGATATAGGTATCGAGATGAATATGATGCTTTGCCTGTCCTATATTATATAATAAGGTGAGGAAGAAATCATAGCCATCAGTATAAATATCCACCTGATTATCTTTAAAAGGCAGCGCCCAACTCTGGTTGGCAAAGAGATTCATCAGCGGTTTATTACTGTCTGGCAGGTGAAGATTCTCCTGCTCAACGAACTCGAGCATGGAGCGCTTGGTGAGCTGGTCCATACTGCGGTCGCTGATAAGCCGTTCCTTGCGGGTATTCTGTCCGAAGAAAAAATAGAAGATAATACCCACAAAGGGGATGAAGAAGAAGACCAATATCCATGCCATCGTCTTGGCAGGCTGACGATTGTCCATCAAGACGGTGATGATAGCCGGAACGGTTATCACGACATAAAGCAACAGATATATCCAGTGAAAATAAATCATATAGCATTTCTCCTTTTAAATCTCTAATACTTCATTACAGAGTTCCTCCCCACAGAACAGGAGTTCCGGTTAATTGAAGATATTGTTTGCCTGACTCGCCAGAAGCGTGTTCATCTGCTTGAGTTTCATAAACTCCTGCAGCAGTTCACGATTGGTCGGATTCCTGGCAAACTCCTGCTGTACCTCAATAATACGCTGAGCAATATAATGAGTGCGGAAACTCAAGATGTCTTTAAAGACAAACTGACGGAGCTTATCGGCGCTCATCTTCATCTGCAGACTAGCCGTAGATACCTCCTGGTCACCTGTAGGCAAACCTGCCAACCTGCTGATTTCCGGATTCGGATGATTGGCAAAATAAGTTTCGGCGACAAAATCATCTTCTTTTTCGAGATGTTCCACAGCCTCCTGCATAATCTGATTATATAAATCATTATGAAACTTAAAGCCATCTCCACCCAAATCAAGACTGATATACTGGGCCACAGCTACCTCCACATCATTTCCGTCTACATCCTGTACTGTGATGAGCTGGTCGCCATGATGAATAATCAACTGTACCAGAAGTCCTTCTACTTCCAGAAGTTTATCCAGTGGGGTAACCGCTCTCATAGCTGATTGCACCTGCTGCGCTGCCGCTACAGGCGAATCTTTCAATCCCGCTGCACGTCGCTCTGCCTTTACCTGCTCACTCATACCGTTGCGCACAAAATTGTTCAAGGCATTCACGATAATTGCCTCGTTCACGCCCAAACGGTGAGAACAGTCAGTGATATAAGAAGCGCGCGTTATCTGATTCTTGATTTTCGAGATGCTCTCTACAATCGAATTGATAGCCTGGCTTCGCTTTACAGGGTCTGTCACGCCGCGTAGCAGAATATCGGTCTTAAACTGTATGAAGTCGGTCTGATTCTCCTGAATATATCTTCTGAAATCCTCTGCCGAATGACTGCGGGCGAAACTATCTGGGTCATTGCCGTCAGGGAGGAAGAGAACCTTTACGTTCATCTCTTCTTCGAGCAGCATATCGGTACCTCGCAGCGCAGCATGAATACCCGCATTATCGCCGTCATAGAGAAGAACGATATTACTGGTAAAGCGGTGCAGCAATCTAATCTGATGCACGCTCAGCGCCGTACCCGAGTTGGCCACAACATTTTCGATGCCACACTGATGCATCGAGATAACATCGGTATATCCTTCCACCATAAAGACACAATCCTCCTTGGCTATCGCCTTCTTGGCCTGATAGAGTCCATAGAGTTCGCGCTCCTTATGATAGATAACGCTATCAGGCGAGTTGACATATTTCTGGCTGATGCCCTTGGTTCTGCTGTCGAGCACTCGTCCGCCAAAAGCCACTACCTTGCCGCTCACGCTGAACCAGGGGAAGATGGCTCTGCCCGAGAAACGGTCAAGAACTTTATCCTCACCCGACTTATTGCCGGCTTCGTCCTTATCCACCTTGAAGCAGAGTCCCGTATCAACCAGATATTTCGGATTATAGCCAGCCGCCTTAGCCGCCTCAGCAAGAGCAGTACGCTTAGGGAGCGCAAAACCCAACTGGAATTTTCTGATGATATCATCTCTGAAACCTCTTCCTCGGAAATAAGCCATACCGATAGCGATACCATCCACATCATGCAGGAGAATATCCTGAAAATATTTCGCCGCCCAATCGTTGACGATAAACATGGATTCTCTTTCGCTCTCGCGCTGTTTTTCTTCATTGGTCAGTTCACGCTCTTGAATTTCTATTTTATATTTCTTGGCGAGCCAGCGAAGGGCATCTGGATAGGTCATCTGTTCCAGTTCCATCAGAAAGTTGATTGCATTGCCTCCCTTTCCACAGGTAAAGCAATGACAGATACCTCTTGTTGGAGATACGGAGAAAGATGGATTGGAATCGTTATGAAAAGGACACAAGCCGACATAATTGATGCCACGCTTCTTGAGCGTAACAAATTCAGATACCACCTCTTCTATCTTGGTGGCATCCATAATTTTTGCTATCGTCGGTCTGTCTATCATTATATATATTCTTTTTTCTGTTTTTACTATGCAAAATTACTATTTTTCTTTGAAAACACAAAGAGAAACGGACAGAAAAGTAAAAATGAAACATATTAAAAACTAAAGATTACATAAAATAAAGTATATCCGGATAGTTTTGGCTACCTTTGCAACCGGCAAAAACACATTGCTGACAATCGGGAAATAACAACAAAATAAATAAATATGAAACTAAACAACATCAAGCGAACATTCCTGGCTGGCGCTGCCCTGCTCTCAACAATCAGCATGAGCGCAGCCGACAGATTTGTGAATTTCAAGCAAGGAGACTTGCTGCTGAATGCCAATAACCGGGTAGAAATCTACATGGACACCAACGACTGCAAAGGAGTGAACTATGCTGCTCATGCCCTGCTGAAAGATATAAAAAGTGTGAGTGGAGCCACAGCCACCCTCACCTCGGATGCCGGTTTTCAGAAAAAAGCCGACACAACCCGACCAGCTATCCTCGTAGGCACCATCGGCCATTCAGCAGCCATCGACCAACTGGTGAAACAGAAGCGCATCAACGGAAATCTGCTGAAGGGCAAACGTGAAAAGTTTATCATCACGCTCATAGATGGTCAGCTCGTCATTGCTGGCAGCGACCGACGAGGCACCATCTACGGCATCTACGAACTCTCGCAGCAGATGGGCGTATCGCCTTGGTATGACTGGGCAGACGTACCTGTAGAGCATCACGATTCTATTTTTGTAAACAAGGGTATCTATACAGATGGCGAACCTGCCGTACGTTATCGCGGCATCTTCCTCAACGATGAGGCACCTTGCCTAACGTCATGGGTAAAGAACACCTACGGCACCGGATATGGCGACCACCGTTTCTATCAGCGCGTTTTCGAACTGGTATTGCGACTGAGAGGTAACATGATGTGGCCTGCCATGTGGGGCTGGGCTTTCTACGCAGATGACCCGGAGAACGAGAAGACGGCAGATGAAATGGGTGTAGTGATGAGTACTTCCCATCATGAGCCGATGGCCCGCAACCACCAGGAATACGCCCGCAACCGAAAGGGATGGGGACCATGGAACTATCAGAAAAACAAGACAAACCTGCAGAAGTTCTTCCGTGAAGGCATTGAGCGAATGAAAGGAACAGAACAGATTGTAACCATCGGAATGCGCGGCGACGGCGATGAAGCGATGAGTGAAGAGGCAGATACGAAACTGATGACCAACATCATCAACGACCAGCGTAAGATTATCGCTGACGTAACCGGCAAAAAGGCTAGCGAAACCCCACAGGTTTGGGCACTATATAAAGAGGTGATGGATTACTACGACAAGGGCATGAAGGTGCCTGATGACGTAACCCTCCTGCTCTGCGATGACAACTGGGGTAACGTGCGCCGTGTGCCGAATGCCAAGGAACGCAAGCACAAAGGCGGTTGGGGCTTATACTATCACGTAGATTACGTAGGTGCTCCAAGAAACTCAAAGATGCTCAACGTTACTCCTGTGCAGAATCCTTGGGAGCAGTTGACGCTTGCTTACGAGAATGGCATCGACCGTCTCTGGATTCTCAATGTGGGCGACCTCAAGCCGATGGAATATCCTATCAGCCAGTTTATGGACATGGCTTGGAATCCACGTAAATACGATGTAAACAACATCACCCGTCATACCCGCGACTGGTGCGCACAGCAGTTTGGTGAATCGCAAGCTGATGAAGCAGCCCGCATTCTTAACCTCATCTGCAAGTACAACGGCCGCTGCACCCCTGAGATGCTCGACAAGAACACCTACAGTCTGGAAAACGGAGAATGGCAGGAGGTAGTAAACCAGTATCTGCAGCTCGAAGCCGATGCGCTGCGCCAGTACAACTGTCTGCCGGCATCCTATCACGACGCCTATCGTCAGATCATCCTCTTCCCTATCGAGATGATGAGCAATCTGCACCAGATGTACTTTGCCCAGGCACAGAACCATGCCCTCTACAAGCAGGGCAATCCGAAGGCGAATGTATGGGCTGATGAATGCGAGCGTTTCTTCAAGCGCGATTCCCTCATCTGCGACTATTACAATCATAAGATGGCTGGCGGCAAGTGGAACGGAATGATGACCCAGAAGCATATCGGCTATAAGAGTTGGAATGATGATTTCGAGAAGGATACCTGTCCGGAGCTCTTCCGGGTAACCTCCAAGGATGGAGTGATTATCAGCGAAAACAACGGCGTGGTAGAAATCGAAGCTCCTTACTATAGCAGCAAGACGGATGCTGCCGAGGCAAAATGGACAGAGATTCCATTCATGGGCAAGAGCGTATCGGCAATAACTCTGATGCCGTATACCAAGAGTATAAAGGGAGCCAGCATCACTTACAAGTTTAAGATGCAAGTTAGCAAAACTTCGGATGGCAAGGCATTTAATGGCAAGCAGAAGGTTCGCATTCATGTGATTACCAAATCAACCTTGGATTATCTCAACAAGGGCGGCTTAACCTATGGTGTAAGTTTAGATGGCGCTTCTCCTGTAGAGGTTAACTTCAACAAAGATTTGAACGAGAAGCCGGAGAACATCTACAATATCTATTATCCAACGATAGCCACTCGCATCGTGGACAAGATGATAGAGCTAGAGCTGCCAGCCTCATCCGATGGCATCCACACCCTCACCCTCACTCCTAACGACCCAGCCATCGTCTTCGAGAAAATCGTGATTGATGGAAGAGGAGGAAAAAAGAATGTCAAGGTGATTTAAAGGTAGCATATAATAAAAGGTATAGGCACGCACCCACGAAAGGATGCGTGCCTATTCTTTTTACGCAAACTATCACTATCTTCTTATGTTCCATACTTCGTAGCATTCATTTTTATATAAAAAAACACAATAGTAACAAATAAATGAAAAAAAAGAGTATTTTTTAAATCTTTTTTGAGAAATATACGTTTATATGAGTAAAGTTAGAAACATAAAAACAAGAAACGAATGAATATAGACAACCCAAAACTCATAAAAAACTGGAGAGTCTTGTCGACAATCGGCAAGACTGGCTATTTCGTTTTGCCTATATTCGAATCGGGCAACGTGAGGATGCAGAAGATATTGTGCAAGAGGTGCTGCTTGCAGCTTTCAAGAAACTGAAAGAAGGGCAACAAGTAGAAGAGTTGGACCGCTACATCATTCGCTCTGTTAGCAACGCATGCCGAGACTACTTGCGCAAAAATCGTCCGCAAATCATAGCTATCAATGAAGCGGCAAGCATACCTAACAGCAATGGTGACAAACAAATACACGAGGAATTTCTCAGGATATCAAAACTGCTGGAAGATATTCCACAGGAGCAAGCGGAAATCGTAAGAATGAAATGTTACGACAACTTGACGTTCCGAGAGATAGCCGAACTGGAGGAGATACCAGAAGCTACCGTGAAATCTCGCTATCGCTATGCCATCCAACATATCCAACAACGACTCAGAAAGGAGAAAAGTATATGAAAGATCAAATGAACATCCATAATGACAAAGGATTTGAGGATATAGAGCAACTGCTCCAACCTCAATGTGATTTCCATGCCTCCTCCCAAACCAAGCAACAAGTAATAGAGAAGGCAAGGAAGAGCTTGGTCAGCCATCGCACCTTGCGTATCTTTCCATGGATTTGCGCAGCATGCGTGGCTGGCATCATCGCTATCATCCTGCAACCACCCAAGGATACCACTTCTGCGTCGGGCAAAGCGACAATGGCTGTGAGAAAGGCTACACAGCCGATGCAAAAAGCTATGATGCAAGAAAAGAATTTGACGGCAGAAAAGAAAAATACAGCAGAAAAAGCCATCACAGACGAGAGCAGAACATACGAGAAGAAAAAGACTTTCGCCAAGCTCAATGCTCCCAAAAGGGAGGCTAAACCTAAAGCTGAGTTTGGAGATGACATGCCAGACACCGAAGAAAAAGGTCCGGTACTCTTCCCTATGTCAACCTTGCCCGAAGAGCATCTTTTCAAAATGCAGACAGCAGAAGCTCAAGCCACTACAAGCAATGCCGTGCAAAGTGAGGATGACCGCCAACAAATACGGCGAATCACCGTAAAACTCTAAAGAAAGTATATATAATAAGGTATAAACATTAAAGAACAAAGAACATGAAAAAGTATGTCATATATTTATTACTCATGATGTTCTCATCAATGGGAGCACAGGCACAAAAGTCTTATTTCAAAGAGGCTTTGGAGAAATTGGTAAGCAACAAGGCGTTCACCATGAATCAATCAGGAGCAAAAAATGAGGTTGGTGACACAGCACAATGGAGTTGGAAAAAATATCGCTTTAAAACTCTCAAGAAAGACAAGTTTCTCAAGGAACTGGACAGAATCAACAAGGCTTTTCAAAAAGATTGCAATCAGCCAGCAACTGACTTTTACTATATGGTAGATGGAAACAACAACCCACTTGAAACATGGATGAACTTTGACATATCTGTAGGCAACGACCTTATTATGGTTGGAAATTTCTCGGCATATAGCGTCCTTATCAATCGCCAACAGATGGGTCACTCTGGCATGCGCAGAGTCTGTGCCATAGAATGGGGTCATATCATAGAGAATGGTTGGGTTAACGAAAAAGGCTATGAAGGAAACATCAGCATCGTAGAAGGAAAAGCTCCTTTAAACAAGCACCACGTAGCAAATGAAATAAACCAGCAAACGTATAAAGCCACACAATTTACAGGCGATTTAATAATCCCAAAAGACACCATAAACGAAAAGGCAGCTCCTAAAGAAGAGACTAAAGAAGAAAAAGAAGTACCTAATGAGCAGTTGACCAAGATGCTTAAAGATGCTCAGACCAACCTGAAAGGCAACTTTGAGATTATTGGCAAGCGTGACCCTGAACTTTGGGACCGTGGCTATTTTATCTGTTACAAAGACGAAACAGATATGTATGTAGAACCCATCCTTGTGGCTACCAACGGCACAAACTTCTCATACAAGCACGACCTGAAGGACATTACCATGGGAAGAGTGAGAGCACTGATGAAAGATGGAACCATCTGCTCGGAATGGATAGACATTCCTTTTGTGCCAGGAGAGATAGCAGAGCTAAGCGTACACAATGGTTACTACAGCCTCACAGGATCAAGTTTCTATAAGCAGTGGGTGGAAGAGGAAAGCAAAAACCATGATGGATGGGACGAGTGCAAGTATACGGCTTACGCACTCAGCAATATCCATTCTCCTGGCATCATCTGCTATCTGTTCTATCAGCATTTGATAAAAGGTTCTTCGAATCAAAAGAAAATATTCAAAGCCCTCCCAACAACTCTACAAGAGAATCATGTGGGTCGCTTTATCAAAAAGCATATGAACAATAAATTATAAAAATCTCAACTTTCAGTCACATTCATTTAATACATATTTGATGTAAGAAAGGACATACTGCATAGAACCCAATGCCACCTCTATCAGTTTTGATGGAGATGGCATTTTTGCTTTAAATTAGCGCATCCCCAATAGAGGTAAATTTCAATGCCGACATGAATGAGAAGCCAGAGAACATCTACAGCATTTACTATCCTACGATAACCACTCGATGAGTAATTTCTATCATTTTTACTCATTCAGAATGAGTAATTCTGAGCAAAACCACTCATTCTGAATGAGCGTTTCTTGAAAGGCGCCTTTTATTCACCTTCTACCTTGCATCCACTGAACCCCATTTCCTGCGCCTTCTCAGGTCCGAAGGTGTAATAGATAGTCTCAGCCTCATCACATACCTCCCCCTGCGAATTGGCAAGGGTGAGATGGATGGTAACAATGTTGTGACTTATATGATGCAAGGAAGCAATTATAACGATGCAAGAAAACAATTATAACGATGCAAGAAAGCTATTATATCGATTGCGTGACATTTGTCATGTGATTATACGACACTTATCATACGGTCGGATGACAAATGCCGTATAATCATATGACATATACCAATGTTTAAATAAACCTAATAGTTTACACCAAAAGATACAAGTTATCACATTATTATATATATTTGCATCATCTTTCATAGAAGACAAAGAATATAGAAAACAACGAACCATCAAACAACAAGAAATATGGAACTGAAATACGACATTTACATGCTCAACAATGCCCAGGGCACAGGAGAAAAGCGCCAATACATTCGTATCGTGCAGCATGAACCTATGACCGAGAAGCAACTGCAAGAGAAAATCCAGAGCCGCTGCTCACTCACCAAGGGAGATGTGGCTGCGGTGTTGGCAGAGCTTCACGACCTTATGGTGGAAGAATTCTCACTGGGACGCCGCTTTTACATCCCAGAGATAGGCTACTTCTCCATGTCGGCTAGCCTAGAGATGCCAGAGGAGAATCCAGACAAGAAGATTACGGGCAAGGAAGTACGCATCACCGGCATCAACTTCCGACCAGAAGGTAAGCTAATGGAGGAAGTACAGCGCAACGTCCATTTTGTACGCTCTCGTTATTCCAACCAATCCACAAAATACTCTGAGGAAAAGCTATTGGCGAAAATCAAGGAGTATCTCCAAGAGAACCGCTATATCACCACTCGCATCCTGCGCATCCTCTTTGGCTTGACTCCTTACATGGCACAGAAGTGGCTCAACCATTTCTGCGAGAAAGGCATCATGGAGAAGGAAGGCACCCAGCATGCTCCTATCTATTTCTTGAAGTGAAGGGAGGAAGAAATTCTATATTTCAATTTAATCATCATTATTATGACAAAGGAAGAGCTGATAGACAGAATCAACGACATCGAATGGGAGGACTTCGAGGCTAAGGAGGCCAAGAGCGAACTCCCTAAGAATATATGGGAAACCGTAAGTGCATTCGCCAACACTTCCGGCGGATGGATAGTGCTTGGAGTGAAGCAGAATGGCAAGAAGTTTGAAATATCAGGAGTTGACAATGCAGAGAAGTTGGAACAAGACTTCTTGGGCACCTTGCGTTCCCAAAAGTTCAATGAGCCAGTCGATGCCAAGAGCATGCTCTATCATATAGATGGACATAAGGTTTTGGCATTTCATATCGCCTCATCACCCCACAAGCCTATCTACTATAACAATCCACAGAATACATTCATCCGATTTGGCAGTGGAGACCAGCGAGCAACCAATGGTGAGATAACCGCCATGTTTCATAACCAATCATTCGGCATCAAGTCTGAGCAGATACTCTTAGACTCCAATCTCTCCATGCTCAACGAGGATACCATTCGCGACTATCGCAATTACTTCAAGCTATACAGTCCTCGACCTAATCTGATAGGCAATGACATCGCCGACTTCTGCAAGCGCATCGGAATTGCCGACAATGAGGGACATCTGAATTATGGTGGTTTGATGTGCTTTGGCAAAGAAGAATGGGTTCGCCGTTATGTTCCTACGTTTTGGATGGACTTGGTGGAGATTCCAGGTAGAAGTGTAAGAGAAGCCCGAACCCGCTATACCTACCGCATTCCCGAGCAAGAGAACCTTTGGGAGTATTTTCAGATTATGATTAGGAGACTGCGCCTCATCGTGGATACTCCATTCATGATGAACGACGAGGGATTCAATGTGGAAGATCGCTCGCAATTCAAGATTCTGAGAGAGGCATTGGTCAATATGCTCTCCCACTTCGACCCTTTCAGCACCATTCACTCCTGCATCCATATCTACACCGACAGAGTCGAGTTCTTCAATGCAGGTGGCTATCCTGTGCCAATATCTCAACTGGGCAACCATCTCTACTCCAATCCTCGCAACCCAATTATTGCAAAGATATTCAGACTGGTAAACCTATCTGAAACCATCGGTTATGGTTTTGACATGATGAACGAGTGGAAAGAAATCACAGGCAATGACGTGACTTTTGAGAGTGAGATCTGCACCAGCACTGTCACTTTTTGGCTGGATAGTGACAGAGCTAGTAACAGAGCTAGTAACAGAGCTAGTAACAGAGCTAGTAACAGAGCTGAAGAAGATACATACATAGATGCTACAGACAAAGTTGTATCCATTCTCAAATTTTGCAAAGACCCGAAATTCAGAAAAGATATATTCGAGCTACTCGGTGTTACTTATCAATCAAAGAACTTCAAGGCATTCATCGAGCCTCTGTTACTTCATGATTATCTGGAACTTACGGTACCAGACAAGCCGACAAGTCCTAAGCAGCAATACAGAACGACCAAAAAGGGTTTGTTGTTCTTGGAGACAATATAAACAATACGACTCTGTCGCTTTTTTAGTACTGAACGACAGAGTCAACGATATAGTCAACGACAGAGTCAGACATTTCAAGCTCTGTTACTTTTCGTAAAATCGTAACAGAGCTATAGTAACGATGTTAGTAACCATGTCAAAACAAAAAAGGAAATTAGAATGAAATTAGGATTCATAAACTTCAGTTCCGAGGAACAACTGAAAATGCATCAAGTTATACAAGCCATCCAAGAGCATCAAGCAATTGACGAGCTTGGTCTGGGACGCATTCGCGATGCATTTTCAAACAAGCTGTTTCCAGGAATCTCCACATTACATAATAGAGCGAAATACTATGCCATACTCCCTTCCTTGTTTTTGGAAGCAGAGAAAGGCACATACAAAAGCGCAAATGAAGTCAGAGCCAAAGTGTTGAATCTGGAAATTATGCTAACACGCCAACTTTTACGAGGTACAGAACCAGCCAACAACTGGGGAATAACAGGAAGTAGCGTAATCGATACAGCAGAAACCGAGAATAGTAAATACGTAAAGTACGACCCAGTTTACATCTATTATGGCGCACTTGTCTCTTATGGGATGATATTGACAAACAGCAACATCTATAGTCTTATTTACGAAAGAAGCAAGACTATCCACAAACAACCCAAGAAATACATTTCCCAAGATGAAGAAAAAGAAATGGGAGACGCTAATCAGTTATCGGGCAATTATCAACTATTTGATGGCGGTGGATTGTCATATACATTTGATGGCTACACTCCAATCAATATAGACTTGACATTTGACGAAGCTAAGTTTATCAAAGACAAGATAATAGCCTCACAAATAGCCAAAGATTCATTTTTGGCTACTATCCTTCGTGACGACTACCCTATTGGACTTGCCCAGAAGTCATATTTCGACCTTGGAGACCAATGGAAAAAATACATGACCGATGAGCATTTTATGATTTATACGCTATCCGCAAGAATTTCGAAGTTTCAGTATCTTCTTCGGTTAGTCTATAACTATGTGTTTTATACAAGAACAGATAGAACCGAAGAAGCTGAAAAAGAATTTGAACGTTACGAACAGTTGAAAGAAGAATGGAAATCAGACATTAGCGAAGAAAACATCTTCCAAGCATTAGATTTCGTTGGCTATACCCTGCAAGACAATGAATCCATCAAATTTTGCAAAGAAGCTTGCTTATTGATCAACAACCCTTCAGATGAAAACTTCAGCCGATTGCAAGAAATCATTGTTAATCGGGAAAAACAAACAAAAGGTTCATCAAGAAGTAAATTGGCGAATCCAAACAAATATAAGGGAATCGACAGAATAGAAGCCTATTTCTTCGATTATCGTTGGGGAACATTATATAACATCATCACAGAAATAAAGAAAGGACTATCAAATGGCAAAAGAACAACTCAATAATTATACTTATGGCGAGATGCTGGTCTCACCAGGCTATGATGTGGACTTCGCCATAGGTACAACCTATAGCGTTAATCCACAAGCATTGCTTATCATCCCAATGGCATTAGGTTTGCTAAGTAGCAACAACGAATCAGCTGTTCAATCCCCCATTTGCCTATTAGAGGGAATCAGAAGAAGCACAGACAACTTTGTGTTGTTTTGCAACAAAGGAGGAATACACCTTCCTTTAAACAACCAACCTTATCTATCCCTCATGGATAATTGCATGTATGAAGTGCAAAACCCTCAAAAGCCTCTCTCCAACTTTCATCCAAAGGTATGGATCATCAAAGAGACCAACAGAAGCAACAAGAACGAACAGCAAATCAAAGTTATCGTCATGAGCAGAAACCTTACTCTTGACAATAACCTTGACATGACTGTCTGTCTCACAGGTAAGATTGGAAAACAAACCATAGACAATAAGAAACATGAACCTCTTATCGACTTTCTGACTTCATTAAACACCTTAATGGGACATGGCTCTTCCTACAACCAGCACATCATCAAAGACAAGAAGAAAAAGATAAAAATGGTCATTGAGTCCATAAGGAAAGTCAACCATTTTGAGATAGACACTGATTTATTTGAAAAGGATGGATATGAATTTATCCCGATGCTCTTTGGACAAAACCTGAACAAAGACATTAGGTACCCCGAATCATGGCAAGGAACAGAGCAAATGACCATCTCTCCATTTATAGGCATAAATACTCTACAAGAGTTAGACAAGAATGTAAAAAACAGACACATTCTCGTTACTACATCTGGATATGTATCTAAAGACATATATGACCTGTTCAATAGAGAAAACCATAAAATCTACGTGATGAAGGATGGGATGACACATAACGACATCATGCCAACTGACCTTCATGCAAAGACATATCTAGTATGCAACCCTAAAGGTGAATACGGCAATTTCCTATTCATCGGATCAGCCAATGCGACACCCGCAGCATTCCATGTAAACTCTGAATTCATCATCCGACTGCAATACAAATATGGCAAGCATCTTGTGTTTGACACTTTCAGAAAAGAGTTTCTACAAATGGATGCAAGAGACGAAGAAAGTAAAATATTCGAGACCGTCAACTTTCCTCCAGAATCAGAAGAAGCTCATGAGATATCAGAGCTAGAAGCCTTTGTACGAAAATATATCACCGAAGATTTCTCAGCACAATGCCACGCCAATGTCAATGGCAACTACGATGTTATCATCAAGACTGAACATCACGACAACAAGTATCGAATACAGATTGCCCCAATGCAAGCAGCAGGCTACAAAGTGGATTTCGAAAATGAAGCCATACTCTCCAACTTAACATTGGCTCAGTTGTCAGACTTCTATATTATCTCAATACAAGACACCAATGGACAGAATATGGACAAAGTCATCAAGATTCCGACAGAAGGCATCCCATACGAAGAAAGAGACATTGCCATATATAAATCGATTGTGGATAGCAAGGAGAAGTTTCTCCGTTACTTGTCATTTATACTGACCGATGACATAGACGAATATCTGTTTGATACAGAACAAAGCATGAAGCTGATTGCTCAGCACGGCAATAATAAAGATTCCATGCCTCTCTCACTCAACATTTATGAGCAACTGCTGAAAGCTGCTAGTAGCAATCCCCAAAAGTTCATAGAGATAGAGGAAGGCATCAGAAAAATCGGCAAAGAAGAATACACCCAAGAATTTCTTGAGGTCTTCAAAACTTTTAAGGAAGCCATAAAACAGAAATAATGATGGAAAAGAAATTAAAGGATTTTCAAAAGGCAACAGTAGAACATATCGTTAACATTTTCAAAAGCAAGAAGCAACGCCGAGTTCTGCTTTCTGACGAAGTTGGACTGGGTAAGACTATCGTGTCTAAAGGTGTTATCCAGGCCGTTGGAGAACTGAGCGACGAATATGGTATATGGGATGACAATACCTATCGTGTAGTATATATCTGCTCCAACGCCAACATTGTCAAACAAAACACAGAAAACTTGGGAATAGAAGATGTCATGAACATAGACGAAAGCAGACTGTCTATGCAGCATTTCATAGTAGCTAAAAAGGTAAAAGAACTTCAAAAATCCAAGAAGAGCAAACCAAGAATATTGATTCCTCTCACCCCTGGCACATCTTTTAATCTCCAGACATCAGCTGGCAATATGAATGAACGTGCATTGATGTTTGCCATCTTGAGCCATCTTGATGACTTCAAAGATCATAAGACTGCTCTTAAAAACCGTCTGAATATTTACGGTGCGAATGGAGATAATTGGACAGATATTATCGACAAATATGAAAAAGATACCAAAGAAAATGTATGCACTGGATACAGAGAAAACATCAGCAAAGAGGTGGTGAATGATGATTGCTATCAAGAAGCGAAGGATTTACTTCTTAAAGCCATTGCGCTAAATGACTACAATACAACCAATAAAGCCATCACTTTATTCAGAATCATCTTCTGCAAAATTAGCATGAAAGAGCTTAATCCAGACTTGGTGATTATGGATGAGTTCCAACGTTTTAGTTCACTTCTTGACTTGGAAGGAAACAGTGAAGAGGCAATGTTGACACGTACATTCTTTGGAAAAGAGGATGGTCCATTCATTCTGTTGGTTTCTGCGACACCTTACAAGCCCTTCACCACATTAGAGGAACTGAACGAGAACAAGATTGATGAGCAATATCAAGACTTCAACAAGTTAGCAGACTTTTTGTTTGACGGCAGAGAGGATATTGTATTCCAACAGGTTTGGCATGATTACTCAAAAGAATTGTGTCACATCTCATCGGATAACTTAGACATACTCATTGCAAAAAAGAACATTGCAGAAGATACCATGTATGAAGCTATGAGCAGAACTGAGCGTTATCGCAATTCCTCCCAAGACGACACCTATCTGAAAATCAGTACAGGAGATATTGCGTCTTATTGCCAGATGCAAGAAGTTCTTGGTGAATGCAACAAAATGAGCGAAGGAAGATTCGGCGTAAAGACCTTGCCGATGGAATACGCCAAGTCTTCTCCTTACTTATTATCCTTCATGGACAAATATAAACTTAAGGAGAAGCTAGCAAAAGCATACACAGAGCACCCATGGAAAATTAAACAAAAACAACAATATTTGATTAAAAAGAAGAATATCAATACATATGAAAGGATTCCTTCTTGCAATGCCAAATTGGATAAGCTGAGCAATATTCTATTTGGTGAGAAAGGAGAGAAACATGGAGAGCAATTATTTTGGATTCCAGCTTCTCATCCATACTATAAGATACCAGCCAGCAATGTGTTTGCCAAGAATCAAGACTTTTCCAAGGTCTTGGTCTTTTCCGCATGGGAAATGGTACCACGTATGATTGCTTGCATGATTTCCTATGCCATAGAGCAAAAGAGCATCAGCCATGCTTTTCCCTCTGCAACATATACAAATACTAAAGAAAATTCAGAAAAAGATGCACTCGACAAACAAGAAGGGGAAAAAGCAGGAACTGGAAGATTACGTAGAGAAAGCTTGGAACTGGTAACTTGCTGTTCAGATTTCTTGAAAGATGCCTATAACCCAAAAGCCTACCTTGGAAACGACCTCAAAGAAATAAAAGCTGGCATAAAGGAGAACTTCAAGAATACAAGTAGATTCACCTTAGTGGAGCAACCTACCACAGCAAAGTTTCTTTTGGAAGCTATCAAACTCTTAGATTCCAATACAGAAGAGAAAATCCTAATATCAGAAGATGGTTTGGACACTTTGGTCAATATGGCTATAGGTTCACCTGGTATTTGCTTTTATCGTCTATTGGGCAACAAAGACTTAGCTCAAGAAGCAGCAACAAAAATCTGCAATAATATCTTCAACCGTAGATACAATGCAGCCGTCATAGACATACTCTACAACAAGAAGAGCGTTCAAACCTACTTCAAGCAAGTCATCGATTATTGCGTGATGGGCAATCTGCAAGCCGTATTGGATGAGTTCGCCTACATGATAGATGAAAGAAGTAATGGTGAGCGAAATGTAGAAATGATTCAGAAAAGAATGATAGAATCGTTCATCGATCGAAACTATCAAGAGATTGATACTACCGAGTCATTTGGCAAAGAGAAGAAAAAGAAATGGAGAATCCGCACTCATTACGCTATGCCTTATGGCAACATTAGAATGACAGATCAAGCCACCAACAGGGCAAATGATGTTCGTTTGGCATTCAACTCTCCTTTTCGTCCATTCGTCTTAGCCTCAACAAGCGTAGGACAAGAAGGTCTTGACTTCCATTGGTATTGCCGTAAAATCATGCACTGGAACATCTCATCCAATCCACAAGACATGGAGCAGAGAGAAGGAAGAATAGATCGATACAAGAGTTTGTTTGTAAGACGAAACGTAGCCAAGTTCCACCCTGAGACATATACCTGGAATGAGATGTTTGATTTGGCAAGAACCGAAGCAAAAGATAAGGGCTTCTGCGAGCTAGTTCCCTATTGGTCGATTCCACAAGATATGCTAAAAAGCATAGCTGAAACTGACAGAGAGTATATCGAATCTATTGTACCACTCTATCCTCTGAGCATGGACTATGATAGATACAGACACATGAAGTCTGTATTACGCCTCTACCGTCTAACCATGGGACAGCCCAGACAAGAGGAACTTCTAGAGTTCTTCAAAGACATGCCAGCAGAAGACATAGATAAATTATTGTTTAACCTCTCTCCTATCAAGAGAAAAAAGTAACAGGAATATGAAACATTCACTTAACAGAGAAGAGCTTATTGAGCAGCTAAAGGAACTAGCTGCTCAAAAGCTGCCAACGTATCTGGCAAATCACATGGGAGCCATGTGCTATGAACCTTCGATGATAGATAGTTTTTCCACAATATGCCAACATTGCCATCGTCCATTGACCTATCAAGCTTTCCACAGTGATGAAGAAATGTTCTACTCCATCATCAAAGAGATAAAAGATTTGGGATATGATGCGTCTCTTGAAGTAATATGTGGTTCATGCGCCCTAGAAGCGAAGGAAGAAGCAGAGTTTTTCGATTTACCGTTAACCTCCGAGGATGACATCTACGAAGAAGGAACATATCATTTGTTCTGTTTCAAGGCAAAAAGCGATAAAGACTATCATCAAGCTATAACCGACATAGAGTCATTTGATGACTACCAAGCCGTATTGGCTTTTTTGAAAGGGGATGCCTACTTTAAAGACTGTTATGATCGCTACCATAGCATCATGGATGAGCAAGATACTATCAAGAGAATGACAGGAATAGGAATAAAAGAAAATGATAGCAATGAAGAATAGCATACCCATTCTTCCAAAATCTGTTGCTTTGGAATTGACATATAAATGCAATCACCATTGCTTGTTTTGCTCATGCCCTTGGTATGCGCCTAACTCTTCATATCCATTAGGAAAGGAACTATCCACCACTCAATGGAAATGGGTAATAGAAAAACTATACGACTATGGAGTAAAGACTTTCTCTTTGTCTGGCGGAGAAGCATTGCTAAGAGATGATCTTCATGAAATCATTGGACACATCCGAATGATTGGCAATCAAAGGAAGATGAATTATCCCATCATACTCATCTCCAATGGAAGATTCATGAATGAAGAACATCTCAAATTCTTCAAGGAAATGAATGTTCATCTTAGCATGAGCCTTCCTGGCTACCTATCATTTGAAGAGCATACTGGAGTTGATAATGCAGACTACGTGTTAGAATGCTTTTCGAAAGCTAAAGAAATCGGCTTAGAATGCACAGCAAACATTACTGTTACGAGAAAGAACTATTATGAATTGTTCGAGACCATATCGCTTGCCATCATCAATGGTGCATCCGATATTCTTCTCAACCGTTTTCTGCCTGGTGGGCGTGGTTTACAATACATGAATGAGCTAAGTCTCTCGATGGAGCAAATCAATGGAATGCTTGATACTGCAGAAGAAGTACTAACACTAGCTAATCGCTATGGAAATGTGGGTACAGAAATACCAAAGTGCATCATAGCTTCTGCTAATTCATACAAAAGAATACATGTAGGGTATCTATGCGCTGCGGCAAAAGGATTCTTCGTTATTGATCCAGCAGGACAAATAAGAACCTGCAATCATTCTCCTCACATCGTAGGAAATGTATGCGAAGAACCTTGGATTAAGGATACAGATTATTGGAACAAATTTACATCCCGCTCTTATCAACCTACCTTCTGCAATGATTGTTCAACTAACCAGCATTGTGATTGTGGATGTAGAGAAGTAACCGATATTTTAGGACTTGGTATCAATGGAATTGAACCCAACTTAACTCTCAAGAAACAATAGTTTCTCTATAAAAGTGCCGATAGTGGTGCCAAAAGTCGTTTTTTAAAGCACTTTTGGCACCACTATCAGCACTTTTTCCATTGATTTCATCCAATCAATTGGACGGTTTTATGCTTATTTTATCCAATCAATTGGACAAAAAGAGAATCAACCTCTCTGATACTGACAATGGAATCATGAAATAAAAGGGGAAAGTGCCAAATCACTTTCCCTCTTTCTCCTCCATCCATTCTTCCAACACCTTGCAATATTCATCGTTTTGCTCGGCAAATGGCATGTGTCGGGCTCCTACGAAGAGATGCCACTTGGAATCTTGGATACCATCATAAAGTGTCTTTGCTACCAATGGAGTACAGAGGTCGTTGGTGCCACTCATCACCAAGCAAGGCACTTGGATTTCGCCCAGACTGTCGGTGTAATCATAATCACGGAGCGTACCAGTAGGAGTGTATTCATTTGGTCCCCAACCATGGAGATAAGCCTCAGCACCAGCACGCTTCTTCCGGCGAAGACACTCTGGACTATCCTCCGTCACCTCACCGGCACAATGCAGGAGCATGAAGTGTTCATTCGCCTTGGCATACGCCTCGCTCGAAAAGTCATCCTTCGCCTCAGCCTCAGCGATGGCACGCTGGTCTTCCTCCGACATAAACTTAATCATGCGATGTTGCTCACTTGCCCAAAGCTTGCTGCTCGAAAGAGTGCTGCTGAGGATGGCTGACTTCACGCCCTTTGCTTGCTTCTCTATCAGATAGATGATGGCGAGCATGCCACCCCACGACTGTCCCAAGAGATGAAAATGGTCGATGTGGAGATAGTCGATGAGCACACAGAGTTCGTTGAGCCAAGTCTCAGGAGTCCAGAGTTCGGGATGTCCCTCCACAAATGAGTTGCCACAGCCCAACTGGTCGTACATGATGACAGCTCTACCTGATTCCGCTACCCTATCCAATAGCTCGAAATAGTTGTGGGTACTGCCTGGTCCACCATGCAAGAGGATGATAGGGCTCTTGCCCTCCTCTGTTTTACCTACGATACGATAATATGTTTGATAGCCCATGAAGGGCATATATCCTTCCTTGATTTCCATTGTCTTCAAATGTTTTTATTGTTACCTAAACTGTGTTATCTAATTTTGCTGCTCCTATACCTTAATTATATAGTCTTCATTATTCTTCATATTCGGTGGAGTTTTGAAAAGACATGTATATCACATTTATCATGTGCATATATTATGATGTGCAAAAATATAAAAAATATGGCAATTAAACAAATATATCTTGCTTATTTTATCAAAAGAACTTAAATAATTTGGCTGTTTCTAGCTAATGCAATATCTTTGCATTCTAAATAATAATGAAACCAAATAAAAATAGAATATATGTTTAGTGGAATCGTAGAAGAAATGGCTACCGTCGTAGCTATCAAGCATGATAAGGAGAACATCGACTTCACATTGAGATGCTCTTTTGTTGATGAACTCGGCATCGACCAGAGCGTGGCGCATAACGGCGTCTGCCTTACTGTGGTGGAAATCAAGGACGGTACCTATACCGTTACCGCCATGAAGGAAACCCTGGACCGCAGTAATCTGGGTCTGCTCAAGGTAGGCGACAAGGTGAACGTAGAGCGTTCTATGGTGATGAACGGCCGTCTGGATGGTCATATCGTACAGGGACATGTGGACGAGACTGCCAAATGTATCGCTATGAAAGACGCTGATGGCTCTACTTATTTTACTTTCGAATATGAGCTCAATAAGGAAATGGCAAGAAAAGGCTATTTCACGGTGGACAAGGGCAGCGTTACCGTTAACGGCGTTTCGCTCACCGTCTGTGATCCTACAGACAACACATTTACCGTTGCTATCATTCCTTATACCAGAGAGAATACCAACTTCTGCGACATCGAAGTGGGAACGGTAGTAAATATAGAATTCGACATTTTGGGCAAATATATCGCTCGACTCAAGAGCTTTGAATAAGCCGGAAAAGTTAAGTACGGACGTTCTAAAAAACATGCACATTTCTTGCGTTTTGCGCACAAAGCAAGACTAAATGGGCATTTTTTTAATAAAATATTTGCGTAAGCCATAAAAAAGTGTTACTTTTGCCCCTGTGTTTTGTCCCAAATTGAACATTGGACAGTAACTTATTAGACGATAGCAAGTCTGACAATCGCACTAGACGACGTACAACTTGAGTACTGAGCACTAACAAACTTAGGAAATTATAACAATAACCATTTTTAAAAATATGAGTTTAAAAATCGTAGTACTTGCCAAGCAAGTACCTGACACAAGAAATGTGGGTAAGGATGCGATGACCGCCGAAGGCACAGTAAATCGCGCTGCCCTTCCTGCAATCTTCAATCCTGAAGATTTGAACGCATTGGAGCAGGCTCTCCGATTGAAAGAGCAGAATCCAGGTTCTACAGTTGGTATTTTGACTATGGGTCCTCCACGTGCTGGCGAAATCATCCGCCAGGGTCTTTATCGTGGTGCTGATACGGGTTGGTTGCTTACCGACCGTCTCTTTGCCGGTGCTGACACATTGGCTACTTCCTATGCCCTTGCTACTGGTATCCAGAAGATTGGTGACGTTGACATCGTGATCGGTGGTCGCCAGGCTATCGATGGTGATACAGCTCAGGTAGGTCCGCAGGTGGCTCAGAAGTTGGGATTGAACCAGGTAACCTACGCAGAGGAAATCCTCAAGGTAGAGGATGGCAAGGCTACTATACGCCGCCTCATTGATGGTGGTGTGGAGACTGTTGAGGCTCCATTGCCATTGGTTATCACCGTAAACGGAAGTGCTGCTCCATGTCGCCCATGCAACGTGAAGCTCGTAATGAAATATAAATACGCTACCTGCCCTATGGAGCGCAAGGGTGATGAGCCTTGGGCCAACCTCTATGAAGAGCGCCCTTACCTCACTCTGAACCAGTGGAGTGTTGCCGATGTTGACGGCGACCCTGCACAGTGCGGTTTGAGCGGTTCACCTACCAAGGTGAAGGCCGTGAAGAACATCGTGTTCCAGGCTAAGGAAAGCAAGACCTTGACCAGCAGCGATGAAGACATCGACGGACTGATGAAGGAATTGTTGAACGAAAGTATTATCGGATAATTTTGAAAAAACAATGAACAACGTATTTGTATATTGCGAGGTAGAAGGCACAACCGTTGCCGAGGTATCTCAGGAATTGCTCACCAAGGGTCGTAAGCTCGCTAACCAGCAGGGCGTGGAGCTCCATGCTATCGTGGCTGGTACCGGCATCAAGGGTCAGGTAGAGGATCAGATTCTCCCTTATGGTGTAGATAAATTATTTGTTTTCGATGCTGAGGGATTGTTCCCATATACTTCAGCTCCTCATACAGACATTCTCGTCAACCTCTTCAAGGAGGAGAAGCCTCAGATTGCATTGATGGGTGCTACCGTTATCGGTCGCGACCTCGGTCCTCGTGTTTCTTCTTCATTGACCAGCGGTCTTACTGCCGACTGTACAGAACTTGAAATCGGTGATTACGACGATAAGAAGAGCGGCAAACACTATGAGGGTCTGCTCTATCAGATTCGTCCTGCCTTCGGTGGTAACATCGTAGCTACTATCGTAAACCCAGACCACCGTCCACAGATGGCTACAGTCCGCTCTGGCGTGATGCAGAAGAGCATCTACGAGGGTGAGTGCAAGAAGGAAGTAGCTTACCCTGAGGTAAGCAAGTATGTTCCTGCTGAGGACTTCGTAGTAAAGGTACTCGACCACCACGTAGAGGCTGCCAAGCACAACCTGAAGGGTTCTGCCATCGTCGTAGCCGGCGGTTATGGCGTAGGAAGCAAGGAAGGCTTCGACCAGCTCTTCGAATTGGCTCATCTCCTCCATGGTGAGGTAGGTGCTTCCCGTGCTGCAGTAGATGCAGGTTGGGTAGATCACGACCGTCAGATTGGTCAGACTGGTGTTACCGTTCATCCTAAGGTATATATCGCTTGCGGAATCTCTGGTCAGATTCAGCACATCGCAGGTATGCAGGATTCAGGCATCATCATCTCTGTAAACAACGATCCTGATGCTCCAATCAACAAGATTGCCGATTACGTTATCAACGGCAATGTTGAGGATGTGGTTCCTAAGCTCATCAAGTACTACAAGCAGAATTCTAAGTAATCTGCATTACACATTATTTAAATAAGAAAAGCAAAATGGCTAATTATTATACAGACCATCCTGAGATAGAGTTCCACTTGAATCATCCGCTTATGAAGCGTGTTGTGGACTTGAAGGAAAGAAATTATGTAGAAAAAGACCAGTTTGAAGATGCTCCTGTCAACTACGAGGATGCCATCGAGAACTACAAGCGATTGCTGGATATTACCGGCGATGTAGCTGCTAACATCATCGAACCAAACTCTGAGGATGTTGACCTCGAAGGTCCACACTTGGAGAATGGCCGCATGATCTATGCCAGCAAGACATTCGAGAACCTCGATGCTACCCGCAAGGCTGGCCTCTGGGGCTTGTCCATGCCTCGTCGTTACGGCGGCTTGAACCTGCCTAATGCCATCTTCTCTATGGCTTCTGAAATCATTGCTGCTGCCGATGCCGGTTTCCAGAACATCTGGTCGCTCCAGAGCTGTATCGATACACTCTATGAGTTCGGTTCTGAGGAGCAGCGCCAGAAGTACATTCCTCGCATCTGCGCAGGCGAGACCATGAGTATGGACTTGACAGAGCCTGATGCAGGTTCTGACTTGCAGCGCGTAATGCTGAAGGCTACACAGGATGAGGACGGCACATGGCGTCTGAACGGTGTGAAGCGTTTCATCACCAATGGTGACTCAGACATCCACCTGGTTCTGGCTCGTTCTGAAGAAGGCACCAAGGATGGTCGTGGTCTTTCTATGTTCATCTACGACAAGCGTGATGGTGGCGTAACTGTTCGTCACATCGAGCACAAGTTGGGTATTCATGGTTCTCCTACCTGCGAGTTGGTTTACAAGAATGCCAAGGCAGAGCTTTGCGGTAACACCCGTCTCGGATTGATTAAGTACGTAATGGCTTTGATGAACGGTGCCCGTCTGGGTATCGCAGCTCAGAGTGTAGGTGTTGAGCAGGAGGCTTACAACGAGGGCCTGGCTTATGCCAAGGAGCGTGCTCAGTTTGGAGAGAAGATCATCAACTTCCCAGCTGTATACGACATGCTTTCAAGAATGAAGGCTAAGTTGGATGCAGGCCGTTCACTCCTCTACTGCTGCGCTCGCTACGTAGATATCTACAAGGCTTTGGAAGACATCGCCCGCGACACTAAGCTCACTCCAGAGGAGCGTCAGGAGATGAAAAAATACACCCGCTTGGCTGATGCATTTACTCCATTGGCTAAGGGTATGAACTCAGAGTATGCCAACCAGAATGCATACGATGCCATCAGCATTCACGGTGGTTCTGGTTTCATCATGGAGTACAAGTGCCAGCGCCTGTTCCGTGATGCCCGCATCTTCTCTATCTACGAGGGAACCACCCAGCTTCAGGTAGTAGCAGCTATCCGCTACATCACCAACGGCACTTATCTCAGCATCATCAAGGAGATGTTGGAGAATGAGGTATCAGATGACTTGAAGCCATTGAAGGAGCGTGTAGCTAAACTCGTAGAACTTTACGAGGCAGCCATCAACAAGGTGAAGGAAGCAAACGATCAGGCAGTTCACGACTTCCTGGCTCGCCGTCTCTACAACATGACTGGCGACATCGTAATGTCTCTTCTCATCCTCGACGATGCTACCAAGGCACCAGAGATGTTCCAGAAGAGTGCCAATGTTTATGTTCGCATGGCAGAGGAGGAAGTTCTCGGTCATTCAGCATACATCCAGAACTTCAAGGCAGAAGACTTGGAGAGCTTCAAGGCATAAGATTATCATTACAAATATTATATAAAAAGTCCGTGGGAATTTGCTTTCCTACGGACTTTTTCATTTTATTTTTTCTTCTTTGTATTACTTCGAGTCATTGTTGGGTCTGCCACAATTTTTTGCTGCGGATGTCTTACCGTAAACTTATTCGCTTCATGGTTCGACCTAAAAGTTGGTGTATAGTCGTACAACTAAAGAGGGTATAGTCGTACAACTAAAGAGGGGTGCCACTAGGCTCAGCAGACCTTCCGACTGCAGTCGGAATCTTCTAGAAACAGGCTTCGTATACTTAATATATTAGTTCATTGAATCTGATTAAACGCCTTTCGTTACTTACCCAGTCGTCTCGGTGCGTTTATTCAGTCATATTAGGCTTTAGCAGTAAACAATAATCTCTTTTTATAATCACAGCCATTCCCGAAAAGTGAAACAAATAACCAAAATCGGAAATAGGGATTTTCCCTTCTACTTTAGGGAATCCTTCTCTTTTTATTTCAAAAGAAAGCTGTACTTTTGCAACCATAAAACAATATAATAACTTATAAAAACAGTTTAGCTTATGAAAAGGAATGATTGGATGGCGCTCATCGCCACAACCATATTGATGTTTGCCGTATGCCTCTCGGCTTCGGCTAAAGGAAAAAGAAACGTAGAGCGCGGAATGACCAAGCAGGAAGTAATAGCCATTCTTGGAGAACCTAAGCTCACCAGTTTCGACATGTATGGGGACAAATGGGAATATGCCAAATATAATAATCTGTTTGGAGATTCCAAGTACATCACGGTCTTCTTCGACAGAAACGGAAAGGTTGTGCAGTACGATACAAGAATCATAGAACCCAACAGCCAGACGTCGAATGTACAGCAGCCACAACATCCTACTCCACCCCTCTACGATGGAAGATGTGATCCAGATGGCAGAATGGATTACGGCTATTGTCTCGACGATGCTTCCTTCTCCAAACTATATAATAAGGTGAAGAAGGCAAGCTTTGATGACAACAAGTTCGACCTGATAGAAGTGGCTAGCCTCGGCTGTTACTATTCTTGTGCCCAAGCCGTCAGCATGATGAATATATTCACTTTTGGTGACAGCAAGATGAAAGCCCTCAGACTGATGGCTCCCCATATCATAGATTTGCAGAATGCCACTATCATCTATCAGCAATTCAGTTTTGAAAGCGAAAAGCAAAAGGTAGGAGAAATATTAAGAAGCAGCAGAATATCTCCTCAAAACTTGCATATTCAATGAAAAAGCATTAATTTTGCACTCAAAAATTGCAAAATAAATGAATACAAAGATATTATCAAAAGACAAAGACCCGATGGGTGCCGCTATCCTTGATTATCAGAAATCGGGAAGAGCAGGAAGATTACGTGTGCTCTCCTCTATGTTCGAAGAGGACGAAATGCCGGTGAAACATCTCTTCAGAAAAGTTGAGGAGATGCCGATGCTGGAGCAGAAGGCCTTGCAACTCACAAAAGGGCGTGTACTGGATATCGGAGCCGGCAGCGGCTGCCATACGCTCGCCTTGCAGGAGAAGGGCTTGGAGGTAAAAGCCATTGATATTTCTCCTCTGAGCTGCGAAGCGATGGAACTGAGAGGAGTAAAGGATGCGGAATGCATCAATCTTTTCGATGAACATCTGGAAACAGGCTTTGATACCATCCTCCTCCTGATGAACGGCACTGGCATTGCTGGGAAAATAGAAAACCTCCCTACCCTCTTCAACCGTCTCAAGGCTTTGCTCAACAAGGGCGGACAGATTCTTATCGATTCCTCCGACCTCAAATATATCTACGAAAATGAAGACGGAAGTTTCGACATCAATCTGAATGGTGCCTACTATGGTGAAGTGGATTATCAGATGATTTACAAAGACATTAAGGGAGACTGTTTCGACTGGCTCTACGTAGATTTCCCATTGCTCAAATCCATCGCCGAAACCTGCGGTCTGCATGGAGAACTCGTGGCAGAAGGCGAACATTACGACTATCTGGCTAGGATTTTCTAAGCATACAAAGATAAAAGGAGTTAAGATGATGGTCTTAACTCCTTTTTATCTTTTCTTTCTATTTAATCGTCGAAATCGTAACGTCCGAAAAATCATTCATATAATCCAGAATCTCCAGCGTATGGAACCCCCGTTTGGCTTTTATTTCAATGCTCGCCTCCACAAATTCTTCCTTAGAAAATCTCCGTTCTTTCAGTTCGTAAGAATGAACTTCCATGCCTTTCTGTTTGATTTTACTGATGAATTCCTTCACGCTGTCCCTTGATGGAGCAGAGAAATTCAGTTCGATGGTAGAGGTTCCCAACTGCGGTATCAGATAATTCAGCACCTCCAGTCCCATCAACACCATCATCGTAGTAATAGCTGCAGCCACATACATTCCCGTACCGCACGCCAGACCGATGGCTGCCGTCACCCACAAGCCTGCAGCAGTAGTCAAGCCCCTGACCACATTCTTCTGGAAGATGATGGTACCGGCACCCAGGAATCCGATACCCGAAACCACTTGGGCAGCAACGCGCGAGGAATCCTTCAGATCAAAACCAAATCCATACTGGGAAACAACACAGAAAAGTGCACTACCCAGGGCTACCAGGAAGTGAGTGCGGAACCCCGCCTCCTTGGCACGGTATTCTCTTTCGATACCTATCGCTCCTCCCAAAATGAGAGCCAGAGACAGGCGAACAGTCAGGTCTATATAGGTTGCATCCATAAATATCCTTTCTTTTTAAAAGATGAAAGAAGCATCACAAAATGCCTCTATTTGATGTTATCAATGCAAATATACAACTTTTCTTTGAAAGAAAGGCGAGAATTTCAAAAAAATAATGTATCTTTGCAACTGTTAGTGCCTATTTCGGCAATTTATTCACAAATACACATTTATTTATATACATGGCAACAGTTGACGACAAGAAGATCATCTTCTCAATGGTGGGCGTATCTAAGATTATCCCACAAAACCAGAAACAGATTCTGAAGAACATCTACCTATCGTTCTTCTACGGAGCAAAAATCGGTATCATCGGTTTGAACGGTGCCGGTAAATCTACGTTGATGAAAATCATCGCAGGACTTGAGCAACCTACCCAGGGTGAGGTGGTTTGGAGCCCAGGCTACTCTGTGGGCTACTTGCCTCAGGATCCTCCGCTCGACGAGAACAAGACCGTGAAGGAAAACGTGATGGAGGGTGTGCAGAAAATCTATGATGCACTCGCAGAATACGAGGAAATCAACAATAAGTTCGGTCTCGAAGAATATTACGGAGACCCTGATAAGATGGACAAGCTGATGCAGCGTCAGGCTGAGGTGCAGGATATCATTGATGCAACCGATGCCTGGAACATCGACTCCAAGCTGGAGCGTGCGATGGCTGCCCTGCACTGTCCTCCTGGCGATTGGCCTGTTACCAATCTCTCGGGTGGTGAGCGCCGCCGTGTGGCCCTCTGCCGCCTGCTCCTGCAGAAGCCGGATGTACTCCTGCTTGATGAGCCTACCAACCACCTGGATGCTGAGAGCATCGACTGGCTGGAGCAGCACCTGCAGCAGTATGAGGGTACCGTAATCGCCGTTACCCACGACCGCTACTTCCTCGACGACGTGAGCGAGTGGATCCTGGAGTTGGACCGTGGCGAGGGTATTCCATGGAAGGGCAACTACTCTTCATGGCTCGACCAGAAGACCAAGCGAATGATTCAGGAGGAGAAGACTGCCTCTAAGCGCCGCAAGACATTGGAGCGCGAGTTGGAATGGGTTCGCATGGCGCCTAAGGCCCGTCAGGCTAAGGGTAAGGCTCGTCTGAACTCTTACGAGCAGATGCTCAACCAGGAGCAGAAGGAGCGCGAGGAGAAACTGGAAATCTTCATCCCTAACGGTCCTCGTCTGGGCAACAAGGTGATTGAGGCTCAGCATGTAAAGAAGGCGTTCGGCGAAAAGGTTCTCTTCAACGACCTCAACTTCATGCTTCCTCCTAACGGCATCGTAGGTGTAATCGGTCCTAACGGAGCCGGCAAGACTACCCTCTTCCGCCTCATTATGGGCTTGGATCAGGCAGACGGCGGTACATTCGAGGTGGGTGAGACCGTGAAACTGGCTTATGTTGACCAGCAGCACAAGGACATCGACCCTCAGAAGACTGTTTACGAGGTGATTTCTCAGGGCAACGAAACCTTGCGTCTGGGTGGCAGAGATGTGAATGCACGTGCTTACATCAGCCGTTTCAACTTCTCAGGCACCGACCAGAGCAAGCTCTGCAGTGTTCTCTCGGGTGGTGAGCGTAACCGTCTGCAGTTGGCATTGGCATTGAAGCAGGAGGGCAACGTATTGCTCCTCGATGAGCCAACCAACGATATCGACGTGAACACGCTGCGTGCCTTGGAGGAAGGTTTGGAGGCATTTGCCGGTTGTGCTGTGGTTATCAGCCACGACCGCTGGTTCCTCGATCGTATCTGTACCCACATTCTTGCCTTCGAGGGCAATGGTGAGGTCTTCTTCTTCGAGGGCAGCTATTCTGAGTACGAAATCAACAAGGCGCGCCGCCTGGGCGATACAGAGATCAAGAAGGGTCGCTATCGCAAGTTGATGGAGGAATAAAAATTTGAAAACGAAAAGAAGGACTTGGTTCTGAAACAATAAAAAACAAAAGAAAAGGTGTGTCTTTGCCTTAAGACACACCTTTTTTGTTTCTATGCAGCCGTTTTCAAAAGCTTTACCAGATGCAACCAGGACGTTCAGGAAACTGCGTCGCGACGTATCTGGCTGTACGTCGCGACATAATGATTATTACGTCGGGACGTATCAGATGCTACGTCGGGACGTAATTTCTTCTATGTCGTCAGTTAAATTGCAAAAAAACAAATGAAAAAGCCAAGCATTGAACCGAAAAAAAGGATTTTTGCTCAATGCTCTCTTAGTTTTCACCCCAAAATCCCTCTAAAGCACCTATATTTCGCTGTTTTTATGGCAATATATGGCAGATAGAACCGAAGAACAGAGAATTGCCATACCCATAATACATTCGTAATCAAAGAGATAACCTATCAGTATGGCAATATGGCAATTCTTTGACGCAAAAACAAAAAAACATATAATACAGCAGATAGGGAAAACTAATCTTTTTCAATATTCTACCTGTTGCAGGTAACCCAAAAGGGTGCACCATAAAAATATGACACACCCTCATTCTTATTTTCTGAAATTTCGCTTTGCTATAGAAAGCAGAATTACTTGACAACTACCTTGCGGGTAGAACCATCGCTCATGCGGATGATGTTAATACCCTTCTGAGGAGCAGAAATGCGCTTACCATCAATTGTATAGCGAGCCACCTCACGAAGCTCTACGCTGTTCCACTTGTTAGCAGCAATGCCAGTAGAAGTATTCTTCTCACAACCTACATTGTCGATGCAGACATAGCAAGAAGTGTTCAATCCGTAAGAACCTTTATCTGTACCGTCAAAGCTGACGTTCAGGGAAACCACCTTGCCCAAAGAAGAAAGGTCAACCCAAGTCCAGTCGGTGAGGCAAGTCCACTCTGCCTCATTTGCAGAACGGTAATCAGCCAGATAATAATCTACAGAAGCAGTAGTCTTGTCAGCCTTCACACCGGTGAAGGTAACCTTGAACCAAGAACCCTGCGCAAACTTCTGAGCTGAGCCATTGCCATTCTTCACGCACTCTACAGTCCATGCAGAGTTGGTGATGTTCATACCCTTGATAATTTTTCCTTCAGCATCACCATCAGCCACCTTGACAATCTCCATCTGCTCGTTTGGAGTACTGCTACCGTAGATGACGCCATAATTGGCAGAACCCTCAGCCCCATGACCTGCAGCTGAATTCCACTGGTCAGTTTTGTAATCAGCAAAAGATGTTGCTGTCTTATTACTGTAAGAACAACCTGTCCAGGAAGCCCATGCTGGAGTATAGGAGTTTACAAACTCATAAACACCGCTCTTAAAGGTACCTACCATGTTCTTGCTACCCCATTTACCTTCTACTTCTACAGCATTATCAGCAGGACCAGCCCAGTGGCTCTCAGGCTCCAAGGTCAAATCCTCGAAGGTTGCCACAGCAGCATCCTTAACGGTCACCTCACTGTTATCCTGCGCATTCGCTACAGATGAAACACTCAACAAAGCTACAACGAAAGCAGCCGACAAAGAATACGAGTAAATCTTTTTCATACTTTACCTTATTTATTATTACTAAAATTATCTTATTATTTATTATCTCTTTTTCTACTCTTGGCACTGATTGACTTTTGGAGATGCAGGTCCTCAGCCCCACTCACCTCGGTAGAAGTCTCACCTAGCCAACCACACATTTGATTCTGTGCACTATACACTCTCACGAAGTCGATGTGATCGAGCGCCACAGGCTTACGATTCTTATCAACTGCCCACGAAATATCGAAGCTACAGCCATCGATGTCACTATTGCTCACATTGTCAACATATCCATACCGGAAGGCATCACAAACCCAATGGGTTCCATTGCCGCTGGTATCATGGCCATTACGCGGCAAAAGGGTACCCTCGAAGCGTAATGGACTTGACAACCACAAAGGGAAATATTCCTGGGCATGGAAGGTATTGCGATTGACAACTCCACTTCCACCCTGATTGTCTGTCCACGGAATATCTTGCATGGCATCCTTGGTGTAGGTTATCTCATAGCCATATACCACCTTGACCACACTGTCAACATCAGCACTACCCGATAGTTCATACCAAGGATCATCTGGCAACCCATTGCCATTCTCATCCTGCGATACCATCACGATGCCAGGCTCGCTATTGTCCTTGAAAGCATTACCCTTTATGTAAAGGTCTTTTTCACCCTTCACATTCGCTATAGAATGATCGAAATGAAAGGTGATGTAACCACCATAGGCACCCAGACTCACCAAACCGCCCTTGTCTCCACCGATGGCTTCTGTACATTTTCTTGCCATCTCCTTAGCATCGTCACCCTCCTCATATTGAGGCATCGAATTGACGAATTGTCCTGGAGCCGGCACATACTCATCTACCGCTAAGATATACTTGCTATACTTCTCGGCTGGTTGGCTCGGATCCGACGATGGCAACTGAGGTTTGCGATAAACAAACGCTGCCTCTGCCGGAATATCGCCCGTCCACACTCGCCAATCGAAGGTGCCATCCGCCTTGAAGTGCAACAACTCACCACTTGACACGTAATTCTTAGCATCCATCAGATAGAAATCTTTCTTCTGAGGATTGACAATGATGCCGTATGGCATTTCGATGGATTGTATCTCAGGAGCACTAGACAAGGAATGAGCAATTACCTTGTGTTGACTGACATTCACGATGCCATACTCTATCGAATTCTTCTTTGAAGTCTCATTCCACTGCACACCTATATAATATAGTGAATCACCCACGATACACATGTTGGAGACCGGCACTTCCAGTTCACCTCCCTTTTCCATCTGCCCTGCAGCATTAGGCTTGAGCCAATACAATCGTGAAGGCACCTCCTTGTAGTCGCCTCGGGAACTCACCCATAGCTGTCCATACTTATCGGCACGACAGCGATGCAAGTTGATTGCCACATCAATCTTCCGCTCCTCCTTAAAGGTCGTGAGGTCGATGACGCTCACCGTACGATCGTAGTTGGGATTGCGATAACCGCCACTGTTGGCAACATACAGTTTGCCATGCACAACAGCCAATTCATCGGGCTGATAGCCCACCGTCACCTTGTCCACAACCTTCATGGTCAGCGTATCCACCTTATAAACAGCTCCCACTTCGGCATCCTGGCGCATATTCACAGGAGCCACATAGGCACTCACATAGGCAAATCCCCCATCAAAGGCAAGGTATCGACAGTTGGGGATGTTTATCTTCGCTACTTTTTTGCAAGTATAGGCATCTGCCACCTCCACCTTGTTGGAGCAGTTGATGACCATCCACAGTTTGGAGCCATATATCTTGATATCATTGCCAACATCACCCAGTTCCTTAATCTCGTTAGGATTGCGTTCAGAGTAGATGTTGCGATGATAAATGACGTTTTCACTATTATCGCCCGACAAATCCAGGAAATCGAAGGTAGCCTTGTTGCTGCCCATATTGCCCTGGTTGAGCAAGTAGAGTCCCATGACATCGCCCTTCTCTGCCTTACTGCCTGTATCCTCAGGCTCAGATGAGATGACGGTGTCGCTATCCCGACACGACTGCATACATAAAGCCAGAAAACAAAGCAAGGCTAAGAACCAAGACTTTGCCAGGTTGGGTTGATGATATATCTTATCCTTCATTTTTTTCAAAAGTTATATTCCAATGTCAGCATATAATTGCGCTTCGGCATCGGATAGTTAAGTATCACGTCATAATCCTGACTGAAGATGTTGTTGACATCCAGTCTTGCCGACCATCTTCTGGCATGATAAACCACGCTCATGTCGTGCGTATACCAGGGCTGGAGATGGTTGTAGAGGATGTTCTCTTGCTGCGAATAACGTTCACCGGAATAGATGAAGCTATACGCCAAGTCCAACTCTCGCCATGACAGGCCCAAGATAGCTGACCCGCTGTGCCATGGGATATAAGGTATCTGGTCCTTATAATAAGAGGTATTGGGATCGGTCACGTCGCGAGCATCCTGATAAGTGTACTGCAAGCGGGCCGTAACTTTCCAGTCCTTGGCTGGCTCCAGTCCCACCTCGGCCATGGCATCGACGCCCTTGATATGCACCTTGCCAAGGTTAAGCATCGTCCAACGGAATTGCTGTCCCTTGGGATAAGCTACAATTTTGTCGTACACCGTATTGTAATAGCCATCCACCTGTAAGCGGAGATGGTCAACTATGCCTTGCTTCCAATCCTTGTTCAGCACAAAGCCCAAGTCATACTGCAACGCCGACTCTGGATTCAACTTACTATTGCCCATATCTGCATAGTAGAGGTCGTTGAAGGTCGGCATACGGAAGCTTTTCTTAGCGAAGGCCCTCACTGCCAGCAACTTGGATTCGAACGGATAGACATTTACAAAGAATGCTGGCGTCAGTGTGCTGCGAGATGACGATGACGCCCCATACTTCACATGGTCCTTGACCACCTGCTCCACCAACGAGGCTTGTGCCTGGATGCGTGACAGCGTCAATGCCGTGGCTAACGACACAAAGTTGGAGTAACGATGAGGGAAAGCAAAATCCACCATATTGGCATTCAACTTGTTCCACTTGAAGTCATAGCTCATTGAGACACTCCACTTTGACAATATCTCATAGACATTCGAAGTGGAGAAATACATCTCCTGCTGACGATAGGTATTGTCTACATGTATCTGCGTCTCATCATTATTGACATAGCGCGTCACATAATAGGCATACTTAGCCAATGCCTTGGTAGAGAATTTGTCACCAAATGACTTTTGGAATACAGCCTGTCCGAAGGTATTGTGGTCCCACTGGCGTTCGCCTCGTCGCCACACATTGTTGACGATGGCACCAGGTATTCCCCTTTCCGAATGGTAGGTATATGCCTTCACGTTCCAATATCCATCGGCAATGCCTCCCCTCACATTTTCCTCAACACGGAAAGCCCAGATGTCACCATTGTGGCGCACGGCGGTGGTATCATAAGCCACCGTATTATCTTCGGTCACTCGCCTATAACGAAACTTATAGCGACCGCTCGATGTCAGCACACCTGTACTTAACGAGGAAGATATATGATCGGAGAGTTTCTGCTCCCAAAGCGATGAAAACCGGAAGGTATCGCTCGACCCATACTTAGCCCTCACCAACAAGTTGTATCGCCTGCCCATCATGAAGCGGGGAGCCTTGGTACGGATATAGACGGAGCCAGCATTACCAAAGTCGCTCGCTGGTTGGAAGATGGCACTACGCTGACCGTTGTAGAGCGAAATCTCCTCCACATTGTCGAGCGAGAACTGCCCCAAGTCTATCTGCCCGTTCTGTGCATTGCCCAGTTCGATGCCGTCATAGAAGATACCCAAGTGATTGGTACCCATACTGCGAATGTTGACTGTCTTGATGCCACCCACGCCTCCATAATCCTTGAGCTGCAGGCCCGAGAAATAACGCAAGGCATCGGCCACCGACAAGGAATTCAACTTTTTGAGTTCCTCACCTCCCAATGTCTGTGATGGAATAGTTTCCCTGGATATCAATCGTGAGGTAACCACAACCTCTTGGATGTGATGCACTCGTACAGAGTCCTGCGTTTCGCCATTGGCAAAGGCAGACCCTGCAACAACACCCAGCATGGCTATTGCAAACAATCTTTTCATCTACTATTATGTTTTTATCTTCATTCAAAAGCCTAACCCACGAGGCTCAATGATTTCATCCTCCATCACTTTCTGATGGTAGAGATGGCAACGGCAGGTCTTCTGACTTGCGTCCTCAAACTCATGGCAAGCGGTCTTCCCGAAAAATTGTCAGTGACCATGGTGCTTGCCGCAATAAGACGCTTACAGCAGCGGGACTGTCCGGGTTTCTCACCCGATTCCCTTTTAATCACTACGCACTCATCCTGCCTGAGGCGGCAGAAGGTGGCAGCGAACCAATTGCGGGTGCAAAGGTACTATAAAAAAATGAATAAAAAGATAACTTTATCCGCTTTTTTATTCCAGCAAGGATAAAATTATCTTTTTATTCAGAGTTCAGTTTATTCTTTTACGATTTCCAGGAGTTCTGCGAAATCATCGATGATCCATTCGGCAGAGGCGAGCTGTTGGCGGGTTCCGTTGCCATAAGTCACGGCACAGGCCTTGCAGCCGGCATGATGCGCCATATCCACATCGAAATTCATATCGCCCACTACAAGGGTTTCATCTGCCGTTCCCTTCATCTCCTTCAATGCCTTGAAGACCATATCAGGTGCTGGCTTCGCATGCTCCACATCATCGCCTGCCACGATAGAAGAGAAAATATCTTCCAGCTGCATCTGATGCACGTATCCATCCAGCGAGCAATGGTTTCTGCTGCTGGCCATTCCCAGAACATAGCCTTGACGGTGCAACGCTCTCAGGGTTTCTATTACGTGAGGAAAGGGCTGCACAATCATCGTCATCTTGTTCTCCAGGAAAATCTCGCGATAGGTTGCTGCGCATTCCATTCCCTCCTCAGCACTCATTCCGAAGAGCGAAACGAAGGCCTCATCCAATCGAAGACCGATGGTCTTGGCACAAGCCTCATCCGATTTCACTTCCAGCTTTCTTGCACGCATCGTATCCTGCAGAGTCTTCACAATGAGACTCTGCGAATCGCCGATGGTTCCATCAAAATCAAAAATTATATACTTCATTATTTCTTATTCTTTTTACCCTGTTTTGATAATCGGGCGCAAAGATACGGATAATAACTGAAACTACAAAGCAAATTGCCTACGAATCGCCTTGATGATATTGTTACGGGCCACACCCGGCTTCATCGCTTCTTCTAAAGGCATAGAATCAGGAGTAATCTGGATCACTCTATCAAAGCCTGCATCCTGCATCACTTGCCTGTCGCTTACGCCACCCGAAACGAGCCAGATTTTCTGATTGGCTCCATGCTCAAGAATTCTTTGCGGCAGTTTCCCCATCAAGGTCTGTTTGTCGCTATGACCTTCGCCCGTTATCACGAGATCAACATCCTGAATCAAGTCATCAAAACCTATCTCATCCAAAAGAAGCTCAGCCCCAGGACGTGCCTCAGCATTGAAATATTGCAGGAAAGCATAGCCCAGTCCGCCGGCTGCACCAGCCCCAGGAGCCTCACTCCTATCATATCCGAAATGCTTGGCACTTACCTCGGCAAACTTCCTTGCTCTATCATCCAACATCTGCACCATCTTAGCATCAGCTCCCTTCTGAGGGGCAAAGACATGAGCCGCCCCATTTTCGCCGCAAAGCGGGTTGGTAACATCTGAAGCCAGCACAAAGCTGCATTCCCGGCGAATCTTCTTCCAGTCATCGCCCATCGCCTTGAGCATTCCGATGCCGCAATCGGATGTGGCGCTGCCACCCAAGCCCACGATGAAACGTCGCACGCCCCGGCGATAAGCATTCATAATCATCTCGCCCACGCCCCAGGAAGTAGCCTTCATCGGGTTGCGCTGTTCAGGCT
>ERZ773111.108-NODE-108-length-65411-cov-12.952017_pt1 | contig 65411 bp, 80 predicted proteins | sample MGYA00580567_ERZ773111 | MGnify/ENA primary metagenome ERZ773111 (study PRJEB29015, sample SAMEA2737875) | human gut metagenome | biome: human gut; feature: human-associated habitat; material: faeces | place: China | collected 2012 ...
AAAAGGAGTACTTTCACAAGCACTCCTTCTCATATTATACAAAAACATTATGAATGCTTATTTGAACCTTGTAACCTATTGATAGTCAATACTATTAGAAATGGTCTGTTTTTATCGAGTAACAAAATAGTAACATAAAAGAGTTAAAGAAACTAAATCGCTTGTTTTGCTCGCTACAAAGGTAACAAAATAAACTTGAATGCCCAATATACTTTAACCTACTTTAACTTTGTAATCATTTGTATATCTACTGCACACCAAGCGTATACCTAAAATCTGAATATCTTACAGATTAACGAATTACATATTTTTTCACATTTGGTAGTTTCAAAAATTATTTCTATCTTTGCATCGTCAATGTTGCAGATTGGCTGGATAAAGTAGTCCTCCTTTCAAGGCGTAAGCCTACAAGATATGAGTCCCTTAGTTCTTGCTGCAACCAAGACTTTAGGACTCTTTTTTATGTTATGCAGTATATAAATGTAACCATAGAACTTTTGAAAGCATACTCTTCAAGTAAGAGCATGAAGGAACTTCTTGCTGTTGCTATTTGGATAAAGATGCAGCATAGCAATTCTGTAATGTGGAATGTTACGGAATACAAATTGAGGAAAGGATTACATATTGGTAAACCAAAAGCAGAAAGACTTATTCAAGACATGAAAGATGATGCTTTGTTTTCGGTAGACGGAAACAAGGTTATTGTCTCTTCGTTCCGTGACAATACGATAAAGTGGACTCGAAAGGGTCGTGAGTATCGTGGTGCTATGGTATGTAAGTTTGAGGTAAAAGATTATACCTTGAAGGAATTATTCAATCTTATAAACGAGAAACTTTTTGAATTTCAGATTTGTGCTGCCGAGCATAAGGACTGTTGTATGAAAGCACCTGAGGGTGAAAAGGTCGGTGCCAAAGGTAAAGCTATCACAATAAAGCAATTTCAGAAGGCTCTCAATACAAGTAGTAGTTCTGTTTCGAGAATAAAGAAAAGACTTATTGCCAGTGGTAAGATTAATTCTACTCTTGCCGAGAAACATTCCTTTGACATCAGGAATGAGGAAGAAACGAAGAGAACTTTGTTGAGAACGAGAAAATCCAAGGCAGACTTTATTGTCGGCACTCTTGGATTTGTAGTCCTTGCTTGTACTTACTCTATCGCTAATAGGGCGGTGACCGATGGATTCAGGCATCTTATCTATGGCAAGCAGAGTGAAAAGGTTATTCAGAGAGACATGAGTATTGGAGGAATCCCTGACGGATTTTTCTGTTAATTGCTTAGATGTTTGTTTTGGTAACCTACATTGAAAGAAAGAAAATATATAATAAACAATTAGTTATGGATAAACCTACTTATGAGAAGTTCAAGAGATATTGTATATCGAAGAACTATGGAACAGATGAGTACATCAAGAGTCTTTATGATTATCTTGATGAAAGGAAGTGGAAGAAGGCAAATGGAGTGGAACCAGTAAACTGGATGATTCTCACAGATGCTAACTTTGGTGTGTTCAACGCTAAAGGTAAATTCTCTAGAGCAATCAGAGAAAAATTGGCTGAAAAGTCGGAAAATTTCGACCCAGTTGAGCCATTTCCTGATAATGGCATGAACTATGTGGCTTATACGGATGGAAGTTGTGACAACCGTTCCAAGTATAAGGCAGGAGGTTCTGCTTACATCGTATTGAAGGATGGAGAGATTGTCAAGATGAAGAATCATGGCAGACTACAGACAACAAACAATCGTATGGAATTGCTTGCTATCATTAGTGCAGCTAAGTCTTGTCCAGATGGTGCTTATCTTGATATTTATACGGATAGCCAGTACTGCATACTTGTGTTGGGGAAGAGTACTCCACCAATGAAGAATCCTGACCTCTATGAGTTGTACAAGAAATGCTCTGCTCATTTGGCAGGAGTTCGTTTTCACTGGGTGAAAGGTCACAATGGTGACAAGTACAACGAAATGGTTGATAGCTTGGCTTATGGCGCATATTGCGACATTTGTGAACAATATAACATCGAGAAATCGAAAAGACATTAAAATTTTGGCTTATGGAACTTGATATGTTGATTAGAAGTGCCCTGAGTGATGCCCAGTGGTTAATTGCTAAGGGTGGCACGGATAGGGCAGAAGTCCTGAATCGTGTGCTGGGTAAGATTGATAATGTCCTGAAAGAACTGGATGGGGTAGAACTCATTGGCCTCAACAAGGTGTGGCATCAGGCGAAAGATGTTATGCCACCAAGAATTTATGGCGGCAATCATGCAGACTTGCTGTGTGTGCATCAGTTCAAGCCTACTTCTCATCCTCATCTTACTCACGAAGAGAACTGCCCTGAGTTTGAGGAGTATCTTAAAGCGAGTCCGAATGACTGGTGGTGTAGAACTGGGGATTTGTTGAAGAAGGAACATCGTGAACTTTATTGGAGATAGATATATTAATTTAAATTATTTAATTATGTGTGAAAAAACAAGTAGTATGTCAATGTATATTGGCACAAAAGTAGTTATGGCAATGCCTATGACTATGACAGAAGCACAGAAGGTGCTAGGTAGAGAAATTAAGCCAGCAACCGTTGAGGAAGATGGCTACTTAGTAGGGTATAAGAACGGATATACGTCTTGGTCTCCTAAGAGTGTGTTTGATGATGCTTATCGTAAACTTGTCGGAATGGATTTTGGTAAGGTTATTGAGGCATTGAAGTCTGGTCTTGCGGTAAGACGCAAGGGATGGAATGGCAAAGGTATGTTTGTAGTCAAACAGATTCCTTCTCATATTGAAGGCGGCATCATTCCTACGATGCAGTCGCTGCCTCAGTCAGCTAAGGATATTCTGCTGAGCCGTGAGAATGCGCACATTGATTATACCAATCAGATGTTGATTATCAATCCTGATGGTCGTGCAGATTCTTGGGTTCCTTCTTCATCTGATGTTTTTGCTGAGGACTGGGAGCTTGTTGTAACCGAAGATGGTTGGGATTCTTTCCCTAATTGTGCAGTTCCTTCTGATTCTCCTATTGAAGATTAGTAATGACTAGTTCATCTGCTGAATACTACAGAACGCACCCATCAGCTAGGGCACGGAAGGCTTCCTACGATACTAATTTCGAGTCTTCTCCTGCTCAGAAGGCTAAGCGTAGGGAGTTGGCTCGTTACAACGCTGCCCACGATAAGAAGTATGGGGCAGCTTCTCGCAAGGGTATGGATGCTAGCCATACGAAATCAGGAATTAGGTATAAACCATCATCGGTGAATCGTGGTTCCAAGACGGATATGGCTGGGGATAGAAGAGCGAGAGGTGGTCGCTGTTAGTGAATAAAAAAGAATAGGGAGTGCTCACGCATTCCCTATTTCGTTATCCTAACAATCTTAAAACCTATAAACCAAAAACCTATGAAAAAAACAAACGTTCTTCTTATGAATTATATTTTATCCTTCCTCTTCTGACATCTGTCTCAACTTCTCGGTGAGGGCATTGTGAACCTCACGCTTATCGTCAAGAGTGACGGTCTGTAGCTTAGGGCAGTTAAACTCTAGTATCTTGATGAAAGTTGATACCTTGTCCTTCGGCTCACACTTATACCATGCAGCCATGAAGTCTTCCCAAGCCTCTCTAGAAAAGTCAGCACACAACTCACGAAACTCCTTTGTGATAGGAGACTCGTAACCTTTCTGTTTACCTCCAGTCTTTGCTCTACCTTTCTCGAACTGACCTTTTGTATTTCTATCTGCTGCCATTGTCTTAACTATTTTGGTGCAAAGATAGTAATTTGTTGGCAAACGGAAACTTTATCCGTTAACTTACCACCTAAATAAACGGATAAAATACGAATCTCGGATGGTATCTGTATCTTTGTACCATTATTAATAATTAAATTTTCATATATATGATAGGTGCATTAATAGGTGCTGGGCTTGGGCTTGCAAGCAGTATTGCTGGCGGTATAGCTAACCGCAAGGCGAGACGTAAGCAGGAGCAGATGATTGCCCAGCAACAGAGAGAAAATCAGGCATGGTATGACAGAACATACAATACCGACCCGACCAAGCGTGCTGATACGGTTCGCTTGCTCACACAGATGCAGGAGCAGATTAAGAACCGCAACAAGGCTGCCAAGGGTAGACAAGCGGTAATGGGCGGTACGGATGATTCCACTACTGCGGTGAAGGAGGCAAACAACAAGACTCTTGCTGATACTACCTCACAGATTGTAGCTGCAAATGATGCCCGAAAGGATAACATCGAGCAGCAGTATATGAACAGAAAGAATCAGTTGCAGAACCAGCAGATGGGTATGGAAGCTGAGAAGGCTGCTGATACTGCCAATGCGGTTGCAGGTGTGGCTGGTACAGCTGCAAACATCGCTGCATCACTTGATAGTGGTGCTGGTAAGAGTAAGGTGGCTCGTCCTAACGTGGAAATGCCTACCGATGCAGAAATGGCTAAGTTGGATGCAAAGGTGGGTGCGGCTCCTACCCAGCAGCAAGTAGTGAATGATTTGAACAATATGATTGGTGACAATGCGCCAAAGAAGATTAAAGCATAGCCTATGAAAGCATCAGATATGTTACGAAACAACAATGGCTTGAAGACTACACAGAGTGTGCTCAACAAGCAGCAGAGTGGGGTGGATGCCGCTCAGAAGGTGGCACAGACTCAGGCTCCAGTCTTCACCCAGCAGCAACTTGATGCGGCTGGAAAGAAGGTTGACCAGATGAATGCTGCTACTCCCACCGATGATGCTATGAAGGCGGCTAGGGCTAAGACTATCGCTACACAGCAAGCCATCGCCAATGGGGTGGACGTGAATCAGGGAGTGCCTAGTGATGAGGAGGATAAACCATCTGTCCCTATCGTGAAGAAGGAAGAGCCTAAACCTCAGCCTAAGCAGTTGTCTTATGCTGATATGTATAAGATGCTGAATCCTGAACTGAATGAGACTGCTGATCAGAAGGCGAACCGAGAGAAGAAGGAACGTACCAAGGCTCGTATCGCAGCTCTGGGTGATGGTCTCCGTGCGCTATCCAATATCTACTTTGCTACAAAAGGTGCAAAGGTGGTACACAATCCTGAGTCGGATATGACTAAGGCGGTGAATAAACGCAAGGCATATATGGATGAGCAGAGAGAAAAGAATCGGGCATTATGGCTGGCTGGGTATCAGAGGGCACTCGCTCTTGATGAGGAAAAAAGAAAGAATAACCTGACTCTCGCTGAACTGGTGAGGTATCACGATATGCAGAACGAAATCAACAAGGTGAAGAATGGCCAAGGGCAGCAGAGAATTGACCAAGGTAACAGAAGACTTGAACTTAGTGAGTTGAAATATACCAATGATGCCGAGTATAAGGATAATCAGTTGAAGATTAAGAAGATGCTTGCTGATGGTCAGATAAGCCATTGGGCTGCTCAGGATGCACTTGCTAGACTGCGAGAAGGACGAATTTCTAATAAGGCTCAGAAATCTTCTGGCGGTAATCAAACTACTGCTGGTTATTGGTATGAGTACTACGACCTGATGGACACTCCTGAGGGGCAGAAGAAGATTAATGAACTTAAAAGAAAGTTGAGAATCAAGAATGTTACTCAGACTAACGTGAGATATATTATGGATAGATTGAAAGGAAGAAGTAGTTCTGCTGGAGGTGGTAAACCGTCTGGTGGCGGCAAGCATACAACACATAAGGCTGGCGGTTCTTCGGCTGGTGGCAAGAAGAAGACTGGCGTAAAATGGTAACAGAATTGGTAACAAGAATTTGGTAACAAACATATATATCATGGCAGAAAGACCATTATACACTTTATACAAGAATCTGAAAGCACAGAACTATGATGTGCCTGATGATTACAATAAGTTTGAGAGTGCTCTGACAAGAGACGGAAAAGGTGGTGCGGATAACAGACATGCTATCTACGAGAACTTGAAGGCTCAGAACTTTGATGTTCCATCAACTTATGAGCGTTTTTACTCTGCACTCTTTGAACCACGTAGTAAGACTTCATCTAGAGCGAAGGGCGGTAGTGTTCCTATGAGTGCTGCTGACCGTGCTCGTTTCTCTGCTGGGGCAGCAGCTATCTCGGCTAGTGCTCAGCAGACAATGAACAATGCTGGCAGATACAACAGACTGAAACAACGCAAGCAGAAACAGCAGAAGGATTTCGGTCGTGTGAACTTGGGTACACATCAGACTCCTTATGGTGGTGATGCAAACAATGTTGTGAAGGATGATTTTGCTTACAATCCTGAGACTGGCAAGACTGGCGCATACGTTACATCGGACAATGAGAATGTTTATTCTCTTCCTGAAGCTGAGCAGAAACAAGCTATTCTTGACCAGCAAAACAATGCATATCAGGAAGCGGTAGATACTGGTGAGATACCATCTGCCTTTGATGTTCGTGACAAGAAAGGTAACTATGACTTGCAGGATAACATCGGCAAGAATGGAACCTACCTTACTGAGGAAGGTGCTCAAAAGCAGTTTGACAAGAAATTGGCTGATGCCTATGCCCGAAAGAAGGAGATTGAAGCTCTTATCGCTGAGGATAATCGCCAACACGGAAATCCTTTGCTCTCTTATGGTGCTAGTATCGGTGCAAGTAACGGAAGAACTGCTGAGCAGAGTGACTATAGAAATAAGTTGGCAACCTCTCTTTCTCTGGTTACTGAGCAGATTGGAGCGCTTGAAGCGGTGAAACAATATCCTACAAGTAGCTGGGGTGAGGATGCCTTGAAGGCTCTTGACAATACTGCATTTACTGCAAAAACATGGGATTTCGGTCTGACTGACTTCGCTATCATGGGGCAGATGGAACGTATCAAGACAAAGATGGATAACAATATTCCTCTCTCTGGTTCTGATAAGATGCTCCTGAAGAGTAAACTTGGTGCGGATGCTGCTACGGCTATCGAAGATGAGAAGATGGGTAACGTCTATCGTTGGACGAAAATTGCAGGGAAGAGTCTCCCATTTATGGCTGACTTCTTCCTGACTGGCGGTTATGGTGGTATTACCAAGGGCATCAGTCGTGGAGCCTTGAAATTTGCTGCTAAACGTGGCATGGGCAAGGTGAGTGCTGCCATCTTGAAGAATACTGGTATCGTGGCTGGCGATGTTATCGGCTCGTATGCAATGGCTGGAACTGAGCAAGCGTTGAAGACTGGTGCTGACATCATGCAGCGACATCTTGGTAATCTGTATCAGGATGAGAAGGGTGATTATAAGTTTGGTACTTTCGATGAGAATGGAAATCTTCTGCATGAGGGTGGTGAGTCTATTGGTACTGCTCTCTATAAGGGTATGACCTCTGCTATGGTAGAGAACTATACAGAAAAACTTTTCGGTCACAACTATGGTATCAAGAAGGGTGCTGTCAACTTCATGGAGAAACATGGTATGAATGCTTCTGCTGAGTTCTTCAAGAATATCGGCAAGAGTGGATGGTACACCAATTCCAAGAAGTGGATGGAGAAGTTCGGTATCAATGGTTTCGCTGAGGAAGTGATGGAGGAGGAAATTGGTATTCCTCTTCATGCCCTGCTGGATGGTGAAGGTAAGGTGAGCGACCTTCTTGATGCTAAGCAGCAACTCGACATCATCGGTGGTATGGCTATCTCGGTCGGTTCTATGTATGCGATGGGTGCTGGCTCCCGACCAGTAAAAGGTATCTACAATCGTGCTCAGTACTACCGATTCCGCAACAAGGTGAACGTGGCTGATAGTGATGCAGAGAACCTTATGGGCGATAACTGGGCAGACATCAAGGATAAGATAGACAACGCAACTAATGAGCAGATGGGTAGTGTGCTGGCTGATATTCTCAGACAGAGAGATACCATGACCAAGGAACAGATTAATGCTGCTGTTAACTATGGTGTAAACCTGATGAAGATGCGTGGCTACAATATTGCCAAGACTGCTGAAATGAATGCCAAGGAGATTACCAACGAACCAACAACACCTGAGGAGCAGCATCAGGCAGATATTGACAACGCTTATTCTGAGGGGCATGATGCTGATGATGCAGATAAGCATGATATTCAGATTCAGCAGGAAGACCAGATGAAGACTCTTGCAGCAGCATTGGGTATCTCTGAGCAGCAGTTATCAGCCATGAGCGATGAGGAACTGGAATCCCTGACTGGGCAGGATGATAAACTTGACCAAGCTATCTATGACTACCAGTTGTCTTCTGCCCGATACCAAGGTGTGGTTGATGATGCACAAGATAAGGTTGACCTCGCTGCACATCAGGCAGAACAGAGAGTTGATATGTACACAGACCAGAGTCGTGGTTCTGTTCGTAACGCTACTATCAAAGCATCAGGCGGCTTGGAAGACTATGGTGTATATATTATCAGTGGTAATATTGCTACTCATGATGATGGCTCCATTGATGTAAGCAATAGCGATGATATGATTCTCTATTATGACCCGACAACCAATAGCGTTGAACATGCTGATGCGTTGATGGTCGCTGAACTGGGTGAAGAACTACCTGCTGATGATGTGAAGGCTCAGGCGGTATCTGATGCTAAAGAGAATGCTATCAAGGAAGTGGCTGGCATCATTGATGGAACCGTTGAAGTTGGCTCCCAGTTCAATGTGACTGATACTGATGGTACTGAACATACCTATGAAGTGTTGGCTGACTATGGTGATGGTACTGCTGCTATTTCTATAGATGGTAACGTGGTGGAGAATCCTTATTCGCTTGCAGACTTGCAGCAGATGAAAGACTTGGAAGACCAGAAGAGACTGGAAGCTGCCAAGGCTGAGCGTGAGCAGATGGAGAAAGAACGTGCTGCTCAGCAGAATCAGGAGACTGAGCAGACTCAACCTTCATTTGACTTCAATCAGATTCTCAATGATAATGGTAACGTGGTGCTCGTTGATGTGCTCGACAAGGATGGTAATACCAAATACCCTGACTCTAGATTATTCCTTATCCGTGATGCTGGTGCTAAAGCTAAGGTAGTTGAGTTGAAGAGTGATGGTACTCTTGTTCCTCATGCTGTGAACAAAGAAGATGTGGCTACAATCTCTTCTATGTCGCTCGATGAATACAAACAAGCTATGCCTGAATCCTCAATGATTGAGGATAATAGTGGAGAGAATAGAGGTGAGATAGAGGTGGAAGCTCCGACAATAGAGGGCGAGGTCGCGGCTCCTGTTAATGAGGTCGCGGCTCCTGAATCTGCTGAGACTCCTGCAACTGAGCAGACTCCTGCTGCTCCTGCCATTACTCTTGAAGATGGAACCATCGTGCCTATGCTGGAGGATGGCAATCCTGACTTCTCGAAGCTGACTGCCGCACAGACTGCTGAGCTATATGATAATCAGTTTGGTGAGGATGCAGATAGTATCGTATCTGGATATGTGTCTGATGCAAAGAAGGCACTCGACAAGGCTAGCAACATGACCGTGAAGGGCAAGACTTTCGTGGAACAGAAGGCTGCTAAGGATGCCAAGGAGAAGGCTATTGCTGATGCTAAGGCGGCTTATGACTCTGCTATCGCTATCCGTGATGCTTATAATGAGCGACAACTTGCCAAGGTGGAAGATACTGCTGAGGGTAGAAAGGAACTCATTGAGAAGGCAAGAAGAAAGTTCGCTCGCTTGAAGAGTGCGGTGAAGGATGATGCTGAGGCGGTGGCTCAAATCTATAAGGAGACGGTTGGAACTCTGCTGCATCGTCTGTATGATGGTACTGGCATTGACGTGACAGATACGATTCCGCTTACTGCCGAGGAGTATGTGGCTAGTAACCTCGGTGCTCACTCTCTCAACTATGAGGGAACAGAGACAAGTAAGGGCGTTAAGCAGGAGACTGGATTGAGTAGAGAAGACTTTGCCAAGACTCAGTTGCTCGCTGCTGATGGCAATGGAACTACTATTGATGAGCTCGTTCATAGTCTGTGGGAGAATCGTCCATCCAACCTTGAATCACTAGACACTCAGGATATTCGTAATGCTCTTATCAGTGTACTCAATAGCGGTTTCAAGGCATCGGAAGCAAGGAATTTTGTTGAAAATATTCGCATTGCTCAGGCAGAGAACATACTTGAAGAGCAGAAACGTGCTCAGGAGAATGCAGCCTATGCTGAGCAGCACAAGGCTGAGCAAGAGGCCGAGTTGAAGGCGAAGTCGGATGAAAAGGCTGAGTTGAAGGCGAAGTCAGAAGCGAAGTCGGATAATGAATCGGATAATAAATCTGATGATTTGTCTAATGAAACGGATAATGATAAGATAAATGACAATATAAATGATAATATAAATGTTCCTGAGGATGCTACTGATGAGAATCCTTTAGGCGCAGAGCGTGATGAATCTGACCTTCCTTTCTCTACCAAGGAGAATGGCAAGCAGCAGACAACTGCCGAGCGTGCTGCTGACGTAGAGAAGAATAAGGTGGATGATATGAAGGTCGTTGACAATATCGTGGGCGAGAAGACTCGCAAGGCTTTCGAGAGACTGGCTAAGATGATGGGTGCTAACATTCAATGGCAGTACTCAGACAAGTTGGGTAACGGCTGGATTCAGGAGACTACGGATGCCGATGGCAACGTTCATCGTACAATTTTCATCACTCTTGACTCTTCTATCACGGAAGGTGCTCAGTTTATCTTCGGTCACGAAATGACTCACCAAATCAAGAACCTGAACCCTGCTGCATACAATGAGTTGACTCAGCTTGTGCTTGATACCTATGGCTCTGATGCCTTCGACAAGGCGGTAGATGAGACTATGCAGAGATATTCCGATGCAGGATTCTCTGGACGTGCTAGAGATTACTATGCTGAGGAGGTTGTTGCTGATGCGGTAGGCGAAATGATTCGTGACCTCAACTTGGCTCATACTCTCGCCATGAAGATGTCTCATCCTCTGCTCGCTGCTATCCATGAGATATTACAGAAGATTAAGTTGGCATTCTTTGGTACTGAGTATAGCGATGTGACCAAGAACATCATCCGCTCCATTGAACAAGCATACGTGAAGACTGCCAATGGTCAGGTGACAAACTCCGAGACTGGCGAAGATGTTTCATTCTCTCTACGTCAAAAGCCTGAACCTAAGAAGAAGGGTATCGGATATAAGGTATTTGTGCTAAAGGATGGTAAACTCTATCCTCCGATGGTAGCGAACCCTGACGGTGCAGAAACCCCAGTCGGTGTGTGGCTCGATGCTGATGCGGCTCCTATTGCTGGAGAAAGCAAGACTGGCAGACCTCAGGTTAAGCAGGGCGGTAAGGGAACACAAGGGGGTAGCGGTAAGCTAGCCTATAGACCAGGCTGGCATCTTGGTGTCGTGCCTTACGCTATCCAGTTCAATCGCAAGGATGCTGAGGGCAACAAGACTCTCTTCCCAAAGAACTTCGTTTTCGCTGAGGTGGAGTATGCTGCTGATGTAGATTATCAGGAGGAAGCTCGCCAAGAGGGTATCAATCCATCGGGCAAGTATCAGCATTCATTGGCTGGCTTGAAACATCTGCCTACTGATGGATATTATATGTATCGTACCAACCCGAACCCTGAGACTGACCCTTGGGTGATTACTGGTGCGATGAAGGTGAACCGTATCTTGACCAGAGCAGAGCAAGCGGAACTTGTGAAGAACGCTGGTCGTGAACCTCAGCAGATTCAGGAGGGCGATATTGTTACTGATGATGTCGTGAACAGCATCAATCAGGAGATAGCTGATGCTCCTAAGTTCTCGTTGAAGGATAATCAGGAGAATCCTCTGAATCAGGATGGTACTTTGAAACTGGATAAGATTAAGTCCGTTGATGAATTGACGGATGAAGACTTCACTAGTGCCTTTCGTAATGTAGAGCTTCCTGCTATACCAAAGAATGTGGATGCTGCTATAGGGGCAAACGGAAAGCCTATTGTTATCAAGAAGAATATTTTTGAGAAGAATTGGAATGCTCACAAGTTTACTCCTGCTGAAAGCAAAAAGGTATTGAATGATGCTTTATACAATACTGATTTAGTAAGGCACACACAGCCAACAAAGAAGCCTAACCATTGGGTTGCAATCAAGTTGGATGATAAAAGTCCTATCACCGTGTTGGAAGTAAACGACAACAAGAATAATGTTGAAGTTGTTGGTTGGTATACACTTGATGAAAGAAATCTTGGGAGAATAAAAAGACAAGCTGAACGAAATGGCGGCGAACTCATTATGTTAACTCCTAAAGATGATAAGGTGGAAAGCCTTTCCACTCCTCCGCTCAGCTCTGCTGCAAATATAATCAATTCTTTTGAAACTACCAAGGAAAATGGCGAAAAAGTTGATGTTGAGGGCACAAAATTCTCATTGAAAGATGAAGAATACCTGAAAGCGGTGGAAGATGGCAATATGGAAAAGGCTCAGAAGATGGTGAATGAAGCTGCTGATGCTGCTGGCTATTCTACAGATTCCAGCTATCAAGGTACATCTGCCTTCAATGGTGCTGCACCTTGGGGTAATGGTTACTTCTTGACAAAGGACGAACGCAAGGAGGCATGGGATAATGGCGAGTTTGAAGGTGAATCAACTCTTGGTGATTATATCAATGATGATATTGATGGCGGCAACTTGGAGGAGTTGACTAATGCCGCATCTTATCGTGCAGCTGACCCTATGCGTAAGGAGGCTATTGATAACGTTCGTAATGCTATTCAGAAGAAAGCTAAGACTATTACAATGTATCGTAGTGTTCCTTCTGATGTGAAGGAAGGTTCTTTCCGAAATGGTGACTGGGTTACTCCAAGTCGTGCTTATGCTGTTGATAATGCAAAATTGCATGGATGGGGTGACGATTACAACATCATCGAACAAAAAGTTCCTGTTGATGATGTGTGGTTTGATGGCAACGATATTGCAGAATGGGGCTATGGTCGTGAGGAAGATTATATCAATGATACAGACTTCGCCTATAAGAACAGCAAGAACAACAAAAAGTTGCTTGATGCCGTTACCTATGATGATAATGGTAATGTGATTCCTTTGTCTCAGAGATTCAATGAGAAGAATAAGGATGTGCGTTTCTCTTTGAAGGATGAAAAAACTCTTGCAGGAGTGCATAACATTACTGAGGAGAAACTGAGAAAGGCTTTGAAGCTGGGTGGCTTTGCCAATCCTTCTTTAGCTGTAATTGATACCAACAAGACTGGTCACGACAACTTTGGAGAGATTTCCTTCATCGCTCCTTCTGCCCTTTTGGATAAGCGTACTGGCAATACTGGTGGTACATGGATAACTGATGCCTATACTCAGCGTTATCCTTCCGTAGAGCGAGAAATGAGCGAAAAGGGGTATCGGAAGTTTGAAGACTGGGTTGATAGCCTTGATTACCCAAGTGGAGCTAAGGCTGAGATTGAGAGACAGGCAAAGGATGCCCTAAGTGACAATAATGCTCCTGCTTGGGAGTTGATGTACTTGAAGGAAAAGGGTATTGATATTAAGGAGTATGATTCAAGAATTGATTATCGCTGGAAAGAGATTATCAGTGACCATCCTACTGCCGAGGATATTTTGAATAGTATGAAGACTGACCCTGAACTGAATGAAAAGGTTACAAGTCTGGCTAAGCATGCCATCATCCATCCTACTTGGGAAAAGGTTTCTTTGGAGGTGAGAAGAAAGATGTATAAGGAGACTGGCGTTAAGGCTAGCCCTATCAATCCACAAGTAAGAAAACAGACTAAGGAAATCTTTGAGCGTGACTATGCGCCAACCTTGCTTAACAAGGACGGCAGTCCAAGAAAAAAAGATGTGAAGAAGGTTGTTGAGGATATTGTGAAGGAACATAAAGATACCAAGAAGTATGACTTCTATCTGTCTAAGGTGAAGGCTAGTAATTACGTCAACAAGAATGGTCTTTATGATGATTACATCAGATGGCAGGAGAACAAACTGGATGAGTTCGGAACGAAGAACCGTATCTTCCGTGGCTATACTAGGGATGGTTCCCGAAAGTATGTGCCTGAGACTCTTGAAAATGTTTCAAAGGCTATGAGGGAAGAAGCAGATGGGCAGACCAATGGAAGCGAATATACCTCGTTTGGTAGCTTTATCGCAAAGTTGGCTAGTCGTGTTGATTCTACAGACGAAATGCGTGCCAACAAGGATAAGTTGTCTTCTAATAAGGATAAGGAAGAATTTTACGAGAAATGGAGTGATGTTTATTATGACCTTGCCAAGTTCTTGTATAATGATGTGTTCTATGGTGAGCAGAGACTTCACGATATTGTATTGCAGTCTGACCCTAAGAAGTATGCCAAGAAAGAATATGGCATTACCCTTACTCCTACCTTCATGAAGAAACTGGATGCCTTGAAGAATGCAGTACAGACAGAGTTGAAGAGTGCGTACTTTGAGACTAAGTACAACAGACCTCTCCGTCTAAACGAGTTTGCTGCTGCTGTGGTTCCTGATAACTTGGGCAAAGATGTACGCAAGGGTATAGAGAATGCTGGCTTACCAATGTATGACTACGACCCGAATAAGGAAGGTGACCGCAGTCGTGCTTTCAATGAAGCTATCAATAGTAGCGACAATATCCGGTTCTCTCTCGCTGGTGTGCGTGGTGCGGCTGCTGCTGACAAGGCAGAGGAGCGTAATGCTCGTATGGATAATCTCTCCGTGGCTCGCAAGATGGAAGAAGAGAAGAAAGATGCCAAGGCTATCAAGATGGCTACTGGATGGGAGCGTGGTGCTGATGGCAAGTGGAGATACGAAATGCCTGATGCCAAGATAAAGGACACGATGGACGTAGGCGGTGGACACATCGTTAAGCGTTACGAGGATGATATGCTCTGGAATGGCGGCAAACTATTTGATGTGATTGATGCACCTGAATTATTTAAGGCTTATCCTCAGTTGAAGGGTGTTCGTATTGATACGGATGCCATTATGAACGATATGCCTTCACATGGTGAATATGATTCAAAAACCAACACCATAACCATTCATGCTGATGAGTTGAAATATATGAATGACATATTGAATCACGAGATTCAGCATGCTATTCAAGGTATTGAGGGATTTGCCACTGGAGGTAGTCCTACAACTATTAGAGGTGAAGTCAAGAAGAGGTTTAATGAGGTCACAAAACAGATTAAGCAGCTACGAGCAGAAGGTAAGGAAGATGAGGCGAAGGCTCTCATAGAGAAGAACAGAGGTCTTTATGATGCCTACATGAAGAATGATGATTTCAATAGCTACAAGTCACTTGCTGGCGAGGTGGAGGCAAGAAATGTGCAGGAAAGAATGAACATGACTCCTGAGGAGAGAAGAAAAACTCTCGCTGAATCTACTGAGGACGTGGCTCGTAAAGACCAGATTTTCTTGGGTGTGGGTGATGTGTCCTTCTCCCTCCGTGATATGGCTGACGGAAAGGAGAGTGGGGCGGCAGATATGGCTGAGGATTTGAAGAGTCTGAACACTCCTGATGAGGTGGATGATGCTATCAAGACTGCTATTGAGGATATGCCGAGCGGCTGGAAGATGGCTAACAAGAAGATGATTCATATTGCTCAGGCTCTGGGCGAGAATCGCAAGGCAGAGATTGCTGGCGAGGAACCTAAATTCTCCCTGAAGGATGGCACTCTCATTAAGGCTGGAACATACTTTAGCGGTGGCGGTCTTGTTGAGGAAGGCTTGAAGGGTATCATCGACCCAGTGGTGGCAGTGGAGTATGATGAGAAGATAAGCGGCGTATATCGCAACAATTTCGGGCAGCACATCGTTACTGCTGATGTTCGTGATGTTGACCCTAAGGAGTTGGTTAAGCAGATAGATGGCGAGGTGGAGTACTTCCATGCCAGCCCAGTCTGCAAGAACTACTCTCAGGCAAAGAGTAACCATGCTGAGGTGGAACTTGACAAGGAGACTGCTGCTAGTACTGCCGAGTTTATCAATGCTATTAAGCCAAAGGTTGTGACCATTGAGAACGTGAAGGGATATAAGGATTCCGAAGCGATGAAGACTATCACCGATGCTCTGGATGCCAACGGCTATACTTGGGATGCAGATGTGTATAATGCTGCTGACTATGGCGGCTACACAAACCGAGAGAGATTGATTGTCCGTGCGGTTCGTGATGGTAAACTTCCTGCCAAGCCTGAGAAGATGGCACGCAAGAGCGGATGGTATGAAGCTGTGGCTGATATTATCCCGACCTTGACAGAGAAGAAGAATGGTGTGGCTCCTTGGATGGATATTCGCTTGAAGGCTGATGGCATTGACTGGAGAAACATTGACAAGCCATTGTATGTGATGGGTAGTGCCTATGCTGACGGCAAGGTCCCTCATGCCTTCGCTGATGAACTGCTGCCAACACTCAGAACGAAGAGTGGTGATGTGATTGTGATGCCTGATGGTAAGGTATATCGTGCCATGGGAAGAGTGCTCGCAAGAGTATCAGGAGTGAGCGATGATTACAAGATGCCATTCTCCGAGAACCTGAGCCATATCATCATCGGCAACGGAATCCCTACCCAGTTGACGGAACATGTGATTGCTCCTCTGCTTACTGGCTCTGACCCTAAGTTTAGCATCCGTACCTATCATGGTACTGGTGCTAGCTTTGACAAGTTCGATTTCAGCCACATGGGTGAAGGCGAAGGTTCACAAGCATTTGGATGGGGTGGTTATGTTACTAACTCTAAGGATATTGCTGAGGACTACACAAGACGTGCCAAGATAAGGAAAGATAATGACGGTTTTGAATTTGTGACAGATATGTCTGCCAATAACAAAGATATGGTAAGACAATATATCTATAAATATAAAGATGTAAACAAGGGATTGGATGCTATGAGAAAAGACCTTTCTTCTGCTCTAGAAATGTTCCCTGATGATGATGATTTAAAGGAACTTAGCAATATTCTTGCAAAGAAGAATGAGGAAATAGCTGTTCCTGATAATATTGCTTATCTTTATGATGTGGATATTCCTGATGATAATGGAGATTATCTTGACTGGGAGAATAAACTGAAAAAATCTCATTTGAATAAGGTAAATAAGGAGTTGGTTAGAATAGGCAAGGAGCCTATTGAGACCATTTATCCAAGTCGTGTTGATGGTAAGGTAAGAGGTCAAGACTTGTATGATGAACTTTCCTCTATGCTTGGTTCTAAAGAAGCAGCTAGTAAGTTGTTAAGTGATGCTGGCTTTGTTGGAATCAAGTACCCTGCTGGAACCATTTATGGCGGTGCAGAGGAAGGCGATTACAACTATGTGATATTCGATGAGACCAATGCCAATATCGTGGGTAATACCCGATTCTCCTTGCGCTATGACCAGTTTGAGCACGACCTGAACCAGTGGAAGAAGGATAATAATCTGCCAAAGGATGCTCAGAGGCCAACCATCCCACAACGCAACGCTGGTGAGAGTGCCGTTGACTTCCTGAGGAGAGTGGACGAGTACCGCAAACAGATGGCTCTGTGGAAGACTGCTCCAACCTACGAGCAGCATCTTCTAAGTGATGATACTGCCCTTGGAGAGTTCAACCGAGAGTTGCAGCGTGGTTCTGTTCTGAAACGTATCGCCTTCCAAGATAGTATGCTGGCTATCCGCAAGGCTCAGGAAGCTATCATGAAGGAAGTGGGTGTTGACCGTCTGAACATGGCTGAGGATGCCTATACTGCCGAGAACCGCAGTCACGGCAAGGGAAAGAACGAGTTTGAGGAATACAATAATGAGTTCTTGCAGCCATTGAGAAAGGCTTATCATCAGATGAAGAAGATACTGGGTGACAGCTATGATAATGTCCGTATCTACATGATGGCTAAGCATGGCTTGGAGCGTGATTCTCAGATGGCTTTCAAAAAGTCTCTGGAAGCTGACTATGAGGACGTGGCTCAGAGAAGTGCAGCATATAAGGCTTACAAAGGCGATATGAACCGTATCATCAATGATAGCGACTTGGAGTTTGGTAGAGTAGACTTCACTACTTGGAGACAGAGAGACAATGCACTCAGGGCGAAATATTCTCCATCTTATATGAACTATCGCTACGACAAGAATGGTATTGCCTACGATTACTCAGGTTTGTCTGCTCTCTTTGACGGCTCAGACTTTGAGGAAGCTGCCTACAAACTGGTAAAGGATATTGAGGATAAGTATGTAACCGAGACTCACAACCTCTGGGATGCAACGAATGCGGCTACCAAGAAGATTCTCCGTGATGGCTATAAGGCTGGCATGATGAGCAAAGATACTTATCAGTATGTGCGTGATATGTATAGCCATTATATTCCTCTCCGTGGCTGGTATGGCACTACTGCCGACCAAGTATGGGACTATATTGGTGGTGGAAAGGGTGCGTTCAATCAGACCTTGAAGAAGGCACACGGACGAACCTCTATCGCTGATGACCCTATCGCCTACATCGAGAATATGGCAGAGAGTGGAATCCTGCTGAACAACAAGAACTGGGTGAAACAACACCTGATGCTCTTGGCTCAGAATCATCCAACTTCCCTGCTGACCCTGAGCAAGGCTTGGTATGTGAAGAGTACGGATGCCAACGGCAACGAGGAGTGGATTCCTGCTACACCTCAGATTACTTCTCAGATGGATAGCAATCAGGTGAAGGCTGCCATTGATGCTTTCGAGAAGAAGATGGAGCAGATGGCTCAGGCTGGCGATGCTACTCAGAAGAGAGACGGATTGAACATAGCCTATCCTCAGACTCACAGCGAGGAGAGAGAACATGAGGTGCGAGTGATGAAGGATGGCGAGGAATATGTTATCTATGTGAATGGTGACCCTCAGTTGGCTCAGGCGATGAATAATACCAGAGCACACCGAGTAAGAGAGATTCAGAGCGGTAAACTTGATAGGGCTGCTGCTTGGTTGGGCAGAAAGATGGCTGCTGCCTATACCAGTCTTTCACCTCTCTTCATTCCTTCCAACTACTTCCGAGACCTGACCATGACGCTGGCATCTACAGCTATCCGTGAGGATGCAAAGTACAACTATCTGCTCAGAAAGAATCTGGCTACCTCTTGGAATCTCGGATTCATGCTGAGAGATTTTCAGAACGGAAAGTTGAGAGATAAGGTAAACAACGGAAACGCTACACCAAAGGAACAGATGTTCTATGACTTCATGATGAATGGTGGTGAAACTGGCTTTGTCTCTTCGCTTGACGTGGAAGACTTGAAGAAGAAATTCAAGAACGACTTGAAGGATTTGGATAGATGGAAGGCGAACCCAGTAAAGGTAGGACATACCATTATGGATAGCATTGAGTTCCTGAACAGAGCAATTGAGGATAGTAACCGATTTGCGGTTTACATGACCTCCATTCAATATGGGCGTTCTATTGATGAGGCTGTGAATGATGCCAAGAATGTAACATTGAACTTCAACCGCAAGGGTACTGGCGAATATGGCTGGCAGATGATTAGAAACCTCTATCTCTTCATCAACCCAGCAGTACAGAGTTTGCAGACTTTGGGTGCGCTTGCTAAGCATCATCCATTCAAGTTCACGGCTGTTACTGCATCGTGGTTGGCGAGTGGTGTACTGGTTCCTATCGTTAACGCTGCCCTGATGAGTATGTTGGGTGGTGATGATGATAAGGATAAGTACTGGCAGTTCACCAAGTGGGATAGAAGAAACAACCTGATTATGTGGGTTCCGTTTACTCATGAGTATGTGAAGATTCCGCTTGCTCAGGAGTTCCGTGCCTTCTATGGAATAGGCGATATGATTGCATCTAAGATGATGGGTGGCGAGTTGGCTGAGGAAAGTTGGAGCCAGTATGCAGAAGATTTGCTCGGTCAGGTAGTGGATATGCTTCCGCTTGACCCTACTGGCTATGATGGCAATATTGCTGTCAGTCTGATGCCGAATGCTATTCGACCAGTCTTTGAGTTGGCTTTCAATGTTGACTTCACTGGCAAGCCATTATTCAAGGACACAGAGTACAACAAGTATGACCCTAACTTTACCAAGGCATACGTGGGCACTCCTGATTGGTTGGTTCGTGCATCAAGGATGGTTAACTCAATCGGAAACGACTATCCAGATGTGCAGCAGAACAGCATTGATGCTTTCGGTGACCCAAGATACAATCTGAATAACCCTGCTGTGGTTGACCATGTATTGTCTTCTTATCTCGGTGGTGCTTACACCATGGGCAGTCAGGTGCTCGGTTTGCTTACCAAGTCGCTCAATGACCCGAAGGAAATTAAGGTGGCTGATATTCCATTATTCAGTAAGTTCGTCAGCAATCCTGATGATAGACCGGTTACTAAGAAACAAGGTGATGAGTTCTGGAATATGAAGGAGAACCACGACCGTGCAGCCAATACCCTGAGCAAGTTGAAGAAACAAGCTAAGGTGGATGGCGATTACTCAATGCTGGAGCGGTTCTACGGCTCAGAGGAGTATAAGAAGTACAAGCAGGATGATGTGAAGGTGAAGAAGTATGAGGAAGACAAGAAGAAGGAACGTGCTGAGGAGAGTGGGGAGGAGTATAGACCTCACAAGTTGAATGCCGAGGATATATACAAGGCTCATGCTACTCCGAAGGATGATTTCGAGGACTTGAAGCTGAAACAACTCTACACCAAACTGAACGGATTCAAGACTTCCTATGACCTCTTGGTTGATACGGCTCCTAGTCAGAGCGATGGCTACTACAACAACAACAAGGCTGCCATTGATGCCATTGACGAGATTTCCCTTGACAAGCAGGAGATTTCCGAGTTGAAGAAAGGTTTCTTGGATGATGGCAAGGATGCCTACAACGCTGAGGACATGAAGCAGATTCGTGACCTGAGAAAGAAGATTCTTTCCGTGCTGGAGAAGGCTAACAAGGTAGTTGTGGCTAACCAGAAGGCAAAGGCTAAGAAGTAATACATATATGACTATCCCCTGAAAGTGCTATGCTTTCGGGGGATAATTGCTTTCAATCTGAAACTTTTTACCCCTTTTTCTTGTGTGAATCTATCAATCTGTAAGTATTTACAAGGTTTAACTTTTAAAGTTGTGTACAAATGTAGCTATTTCCTAATTTATTATTATATTTGCCACCTCTAAGATTTTTTATTAAATAAGTAAAAGAACCTCAATCATATAAACTTTTAGAAAACAATGGCTTATGAGAAAAGAAGAAGACGAAGACCAACGGGTCAGGAATTTGTTTAGAGAGATAACTAAGTTACTCCCTGAACGCAGCAAGATTAAGACGGACTTGCTTTATTTCAAGTATGCGCCTATATTGGTCATGCTTTTCAGATGGTATAGTGTATCTCAGTTCTACGACAGCAAGATGGAGATAACGCTGTGGTATGAAGAGAACGAGGAACCTATCTGGTTCTTCTACTTCATCACTTACATTCTTTACCCGATTTCTCTTTGGAAAGGTCAGGTACTGCACAGATTGTGCGTGGAGTGGAGAATACCGCTCTTATATGCAGCAGGAGTCAACGTAATACACATCATGTTCGGCTCTATCGTTATCACAAACAATATGTACTATTGTGATATGTTCCTGATTACAATCATTTTAATTTTATATACTTATGTCGCAATTAGTAAATTACAGCATCATCGAAGCTGGACTTCGTGCTCTCGCAGATAAGGCACATGAATCAGCAGTTGCCCAAGCAGAGGGCAAGCCTATCCCTTGCGGTCTGTCTGAAGGAGATATGGAACTTGTGGAACTTCTTACTGCCATGATGAATGATACACAAGCCAACAAGGGATGGTGCGCTCACGAAATGGGCAAGTCTATCTCATCCTTCGAGAAGTATGTTCACGATGGCAAGATACCCGAAGGCATCCATGACCAGTTCGGGCATGAAAAGAAGTGGAATAAGTCGCTCATCCGATACTTTGCCAACAAGAAGGCTTTCTTCCGCAAGCTATCACGAAAGTATGGAATAAACCTCTAGAAGTAGCTACACATTTTATATATATAGGAGAGACCCAATCGCCCCTCCTGTATATTTATGACCTTTTCCGTAACCATAAATCTTTGCTCATCAAACACTTATATAATCTTTTACGAGTTTATCTATCTCTATCCATATTATTCGTATCTTTGTGCTCGTAACGTTACGTAGTATTAATAAATTAATGTTTAACAAAAGATTCAGGATAATATGGAAAGTAAAACGTATGTATTCGGAAATGAAGGCTCCACATCTAACAATGGGATGCTCGGTCTTCTTGCGCCTCTGCTCCAGAAGCAGGGTGTTGACCCAAATGTCCTTCTTGCCATGAAGGGAAACAATGGTTTCGGTGGCGAAGGTGGATGGTTCATGTGGGTAATCTTCCTTTTCTTCCTCATGGGCTGGGGAGGTAACGGCTGGGGAGGTTTCGGCAATAATGGTCGTGGTGGTCTCGCTAACGAGATTAACAATGATTATGGTCGTGGTCTCCTGATGGATGCCATCGGTGGCAACCGCAATGCACTCAGCAATTTGGCTACCCAGTTGAACTGCACCGAAGGTCAGATTCAGAGTGCCATTTCTGCCTTGATCTCTCAGGTTCAGAGTGTAGGTAATCAGGTGGGTATGAGCGGTATGCAGACTATCAATGCCTTGCAGCAGGGTAATATGCAGATTGCTCAACAGATTGCCAACTGCTGCTGCGAGAACCGCATGGCTATCTGCCAGCAGACTGGAACCTTGCAGAATGCCATCAACAATGTAGCTAATGGTCAGGAGCGTGGCTTCGCCAATGTAGCTTACGAGACTCAGAGACAAACTTGTGACTTGCACAACGCTATCAAGGATAGCACTCAGACCATCGTTGACGGACAAAAGCAAGCTGAAATGAGAGAGTTACAGAACAAGATTGATGCTCTTCGTGAAGAGAACAGCACCTTCAAGTCTTCTGCTATGACCTCTCAGATTGTGGGTCAGGCTGTGGCTCCTATCAATCAGGTATTGGCTGGCTTGCAGAACGAGGTGGCTGGTATCAAGTGTAAGTTGCCTGAGACCATTACTACTCCTTATAGCCCATTTACTGCGGTTCCTAACTGCGTGGCTTATCAGGCTGGCTTGTATGGTTTGAATGCTGCTAACAACGGATTCTGGGGTTAAAGAAAGGAGGCTGCTATGTTTTGGTTAAGACCATATACAAGGGTGAATCGTAATGGTTCGGCAGCTATCGCTTCTACGGGCGTGGTTGTGAACACCAACAATGTTGTTTTCTCGTTCAAAAACCACGCCTTCCTGAATGCCAGCTACAGAGGAACGATTTTCGTAAACCTGATGCAGGCTATTCCGACTGGAACGACTGGTACGCTGCCTATCCTTTTCGAGACCAACGGAAGTACTCAGGCTGTGACCAAGTATAATGGCGCACCATTGACGGTTGCAGACGTGCAGGGAACTGGTGTTTATCAGTTCTGGTTTGAGAGAGATACTAACACCCTACAGATGATGTCGGGTATTGTTTAACAAGAATAGATAATAGGAGATTACATTATGTTTCAAGGTTTAAGAACTAACTCTTTGTTCTATGTCCTAGACAAGGGCGAGAACCCGAACTTGCGAATCGGTCAGGTGGTTTCAGTAAGCAATCCTCAGACGAAATATCCTACCTTTAACAACGGCTTTACTCCTCAGCCTATGGAGACCGTAGTGGACGTGAAGGTGAAGCTGGGTGACGAGGAAGTGGATTTCAAGCAACTGCCAGCAAACGGACAGATAGCGAACGACAAGAACCTTGTGGTTAGCGACAATAAGGATGCCATGAGTACTGAGGTGGATGCCATGCTGAGGCAATCCAAGGCGATACTGGAGAGCGTAGATTACAACAAGAGGGTAGTAGAATCTTGTGAGGGAATGCTACAGAAACTCAACCCACAGATAGCCAAGGAGAAGGAACAGACCGAGAAAATCAATAAACTGGAAGGTAAAGTTTCAGGAATTGAGGGCAAGATTGACAAGATGATGGGATGGCTTCAACAGACCATGAGCAAGTAATCTCCTATCTATTCACTTAAAATCATAAGATTATGGTAATGATTGAGATTACAGAAGATAAGTTCGATGATTTGTATGACAACATCGAGTCTATGCTTGGTTTTGGCAGCAAGGCTATGTCTTGTCTGAAAAAGATGAAGCAGGAGCGTATGGGTGAGCGTATGCCTGATTATCGTGACGATTGGAGAAGAGAACGTGAGGAACGTGAAGAGCGTGAGAACAGACGTAGATTCAACAACGTGAACGATGATTGGAACTACCCGAACCGCTATGGTGAAAGAGGTGGTGGCGGCTACAATGGTGGCGGTCGCTAGTGTTTAACTTGGGAGTTTTGGTAGCGACATTTATGTCGTGACCAGACTCCCTTTAATATTCAGTAATATGGGAAAATGCAGAATGCCATTGGATATGTATGACCTCAAACCTGAGGGAATGGTTTCTTATCTCAGATACAATGGCTATCATTTCAGCAAGAAGATGTGCGAGTGGGCGGTGAGCCTGATGTATAAGTATGACCCTTCCTCCAAGCGTGATGTAAGTGTCTCGTTTTGGGATAAGGAGAAGGTGGATGCCTTGCTGCTTGGTCAGGGTGTAGAGGTGAAGAATAAGATAGGCTACGACCATGTATATGTGGCGAATATGGCGAGGGCTGACTTCTACAAGTCTTCCATCAAGGATGAGGAGCAACTAGCCCAGTTTATCAAGGATATGGTGGATGATGCCGACCAGAAGGATGGTTTTATCTTTAACAGATTTTATGCCGACTGCTGCCATAATGGTGTACCTATTCCTTGGGAAGATGTGTTATGATGAGAAGAGTGATACAGCTTCCGAAGTACGATTGGAGCATAGTATGTTTCATAGGTTATCAGCCGCCTGATGCCAATGAGATATGCCATGCTCTTTCGGATATTGGCTGCAACGGAAATCCGTTATCGGAAGCTTACGAACATCTAACCAAGGAGAGTGTGGATAGGGGGCTTACCTATTCCAACCTATCAGAAAGAAGGAGTGTTCTTGCCATTGGGGAGTGTGAATCTGATGGCAGCATCATCAACACCATCGGTCATGAGCTTCTTCATGTGGTAGCGCATATCTGTGAGCAGGATGGAATAGATATGCTTAGCGAGGAACCATGCTATATGATGGGGAGTTTATGTGAGAAGTTCTTCAAGGTGTATGATTAATGTTGTTTTTACTTGGTGCATAAGAAAAGGGTGAATCTTTCGACTCACCCTTTATTTTTAATATTTCATTTATAACCTTTAGGAAAGCTGAGTACCATCCATGTTTACCCATGAAGAGCCATCCCATATAATTAACTTTCCTAAAGAGGTGTCTTTAAAAATATAACCTATCTGTACACCTGATGGTCTTTCTTCTGTTGTACCTTTTTTCTTGGCGTCAGCCGGATTTCCATTTGCATCTATCCATTTTCCATTTCCATTACTCCATATTGGCATTTGTAAAGTTTTATCAAAATACATATAACCAGCCAAAGCATCAGAAGGTCTATTCTCTGTAAGACAAGCATTATTTGATACCTCTAAAAGATAATAGTTATCTTTGTCTTTTCTGCCATAACAAAAAATAAGACGTCCAGGTAAATTTTTAAATGCATAAAAGCAATTAGTTCTTCCATACTTCTTAATATCATCTAAACTAGAAATATAAACTATATTTTCTAAATGGTATGGAATAACATATACTAGAGTTTGCTTATGATTCACTTCATCTTTACTCCATAAAAGGAAATAATAATTCCCATAAACATTATTTATATCTCTAGTACCTTCGTGATAAAATGCTATTGTTATTGGTTGTACTGCATCTGTCAAATCATATCCTATATTGTCAATATATGGTATATCTTTTTTATTAGCATCAATAGCTTGTGTTACATATCCATTGCTTTGGTCGATGTATAAATACTTAATATTTTTAGTATAAAACGTAAATGATTTTACAAATCCAGAACCTATACTTACAATTGCGTTATTACCATTATAAGGAATAATACAAGGTGTATTCAAGCTCTTGTAATCGTTTTGATAATGTTGTCCCTTAATTACTTGAACATTTTCTTTTAAAACCTCTTTTGGGTCAAAATAAAAATTATTTTGAACTTGATATGAAGTTTCGTTAGAAAATACAAGAACTTTACACCCAACACATTGTGTCATATAGATACCATACTCACGCTTGCCATCTTCAGTTTGCTCATAACCAATAACAAGTGTAAATGGTTTTCCAAAAAGATGCACATTACTATAGATGATTTTCCATTCATAGTCTTTATTTATCTTATAATCACTACTATTATTATATGCCCCGACCTGTAATAGTGTAGCATCTGAATTTATTGAAATACCTTCAGTAGTATATGTATTATTGTGACCAGTTAGTACTAAAATAGAAAATGTTGATAATGGACCTGTTATTGAAAATAGTTTCAAATATTTTGTTCCATCATCAGCAGCACTAACTGAATTAACCATAAATGATTGTATCGCTGATTCCATATTATTAAATATTTAAAAAATAATTATATAAGGAGTCTAATGCTCCTTTAGAAAAGTTACTATAATAATCTCTATATTTACCAAAACATTCTATATACCACATACAAATATCTTTAATTCCATTTGTTTTGGCAGCATAGAATACAGTATCAAAGAAGCATTTTGTGAATATAAAATCCTTATCAATATTTATTGTTTCGAATTTGTTTCCAATTTGATAATCAACAGGATTTAAAGAATTTTCATAGAATGGCATACATCCTGCTTCTGTAAAAGTTAATTCTTTATTATAAAGAGAATAACCATTAAAATAATTTTCTGCACGAGTTTTTAATACATTATCAAAAGTAGTCCTTTCCTTCAAATACGGTATTTTAGGATAATAATTTTTACCAATTATGTCAAGTTCATCTAATAATATTTTATTTATTATTGATGGTGAATAATTGGTTGAAACACCTACTTTTTTCCCATAGCTATGTACTATATTAGCTATACTTACAAGTATACTTGCATCTTCTTGTTTAGAAACATTAGTTGTATTTTCATTTGATATATAAACATGTTTTATGCTCTGATATTTTTCAATTAGAGGAATAACATTTTTTATAAACAAAGAAACATAATTACTTCTATTCTTCTCTGTTATACTTGTATGAAGTTTTATATCTGTTATATTTATTTTATATTTTTCTATTAGTCTAATTTGCTCGTCAATAGGAAGAGAATTATTAGAAACCACCCACTGAAAATCATTGAAACCTAAATTCCTTGCAGGCTCTAAAAGTTGGACAATATTAGTTTCGTTATTAACAAATGCTAAATTTGTATAGAAATGCAATGAACGATTTATTATATCTAACTTTGTAGTAGCTTCTTTTCCATCTATAAAGCATTTTCCAACAAACTCAATATTACTAAAGTTTTTCTTTGTACATCTTTCCAAATCAATTTTGAACGATGCTAGTCTTCCATTCCTCAACATACCCCCTTCAAACTTCAAGATACAATTATCAGGAATGATAATCTCATTACCATCTAAATCAAAGTCATACCGAATCTCATAGATAGTATTAGACTGATTCATCATAATTGGCATTAGGATATTTCGAAGCTCCTTCTTAGTACTATCAGTAATTGAACATGACGCACCAGTGCTAACTGCACTAAAAGATGATGGTGAGGAGACGTCACCACCAAACTTGCGAGTAATATTAATCGTTGAAGCATCTTTTGATACTTCATACTCTGTCATGGTTGCAGAAAGTTTTGCGGCAATCTTGTCAGCAACTTTATCCGTTGTGGTATCTGTTGATGCTACGACATCTACGTGGTTTTCTATACCATTGATGATGAAAGATATGTAACCATCTGATGTTGGAACAGATGATACTACTATTTTTGTTACAGCAAGAGAGACTGGTTTGATATTCTTACGTAGAATCTTGTAGCCCTTACCGCTGAAATTCTGAGGGGAATAGGAACGGTCGGCAAATTTTGTCACAGAACGTCCGTTATCATCGAATGACCTAGTAAGGTCTTCTTCGTCAACGGGAGATAGAGAAGAAACCTCTTGGTTGATTTCCTCCTGCATCTTGCCTAGTTTCTTGTCATATATATTATCTGAATTTGCTAACCTTTTGTCTTTTCTTGAAGATTCTAGCGTACTACCTAATTTTACCATATTTATTTAGCTTTTATTGTATAAGTATTGTCACCAGCAATAAGTGGGTCTGAATTATAATAATATAATGCACCAATAATCGTTTCGTGGAAATCAGCTTCTATGTTTCCTTGAATGAATTGTAATGGAGTGTCTGAAATAAACCAAACTACATCGTTTTCATCTGTTGTAGTAACCGTTATCGTCTGATTGACCAAAGAAGTATTACTTCCGTTCAGTACAGATAGGTCTAATTCGTTTGCATCTGATAAAGATGATGCACCATACATATTCTTTGCACCGATTGTAACAAAAGCAGTTGCTTTATATATTTTTCCGTTCATCGTGACTATGATATGGAAAGCGTATGAACCTACTTGTGAACGTGAAACATTGGCTGACGTATCTGTTGTCTTAGGTTCAATGACATTACTTCCGTCAATAATCTTAATATTGTCGGGAATAGTATCAATACCATTCTTCCTAATTTGCCATGAGAGTTTAATGGTGTGTTCTGTTCCATCATAAGCAATAACAGAAGGTGACGCTTCCAGATATACATTTGTATCGTCCACATCAGCATCATTCTGATTGTTCAGTTCTATCCAGTACTTCGCATTGTACATACCTCCCATTTCACCCTCTACGATACCGAGAGGAATATGTGACTTTCCATTTCGCTCCACGATACGGAAAAGGCGGTGCTCGATGCTACAGATGTCGTTTCCGTTGTACTTGCCACGAATGGTAATGCCATATAACCCTTCCTCTAGAAATGGTGGGAACTTGACACAAATATCACTCGGCTCTACTTCACTATTATTTGTTCCGCTCTGAACAAAAGGCATTTTTGCTACACACTCTCCAAAGGCATCAGTAAGGTGTACTTCTAGATTACTGATGGCAGCCACGTCAATATCTTCCAACATCTGCTTATTCTTGCTGATGTAGGCTTTCTGAAGCTTGATGAAAAGGTCGAAGCTGTTACCTTTAACAATCTTATAAATATCCATATACGTATACATTATTAATAATAGACAAAGATAGGCAGAAATTTCTCCACCTATCTTTTATCCGTTTATTTAGGGCAGAAAAATTTTAGATTAAGCCCTTCCATCTGAGAAATTTGCGCTTTCGGCTGCGCTTTCCCTTCTCACTCTTGCAGTTGGTATGGTAGACACAATCCTTGAAGAGGTCTCTGACCTTCATGTCGCTGTCTACCAGTTTGGTTTTCTTGAATGCCTCGAAGAGTGAGCGATTCATAATCATGAGGTTGCCCTTCTGCGTAGGAAGAACATAGAAGATTTCACCATTGTTCTTCTTAGATGCGTAGTCTGCCTTAGCCGTAGCTTGGCGGTACATAATTTCGCACTTGATGCGCTTAAAAATCTTTGTTACTTTCATAATCGTAATTATTATTGTTTGAAACTATATGATGGTTGCTGCCGAAACAGAAACCTTTCTTCTCATTACTCTTGCCTGAATGGAAATCATCTTAGGCATTTCCATTTCATTGAAACAGATGTGGAGTCCGATGGCTCTAGTCATGAGCAAATCATCGTGCTTTCCGTCTGCTGCCTCGTATACGGTTCCGTTCTTCTCGTATGTGAGATATTCATCTAAGCATCTATCGTCTCGCTCTACATAGAGTTGTTCACGGATAACCTGAACCAATACTGAGATAACCATTGGCTTGGTTGCCACGTTGGTATGGAATCCGTACTTCACTGGAACCTTATTCTTGATGTCTGATTCACTCTGCTTGCGTGCATAGAGGTTGTCGTATACGTCCTTGATTTGATTCAGGATGAACTCAGACTGGTCACCACCTTCCAAGATGTGCTCCTTGTCTTTCGTCTCCAAGGTGTTGGATTCAATCACCAACAGAGCATCGTTGTAGTATTTGGCTATCTGAGCCGCCTTCCATGCCAGCAAGTCCATATCAATATGCCCATACCATTGGGCTACCACATACGGCTTGCCACCTTCCATCATCCAATAGCGGTCGAAGACACAGATAACAGACCAGTCGGCATTCTTGCTACGTCCACCAATATCCACTACGACCAGATAGCGGTTTATCACCTTGCAATCATCAAAGGTCTCAGGCTTGCTCCATATCCACAACTGCCCCTGCTTGTCTTCACAGAATCGGACATTCTGCATACACTTCTTGCCCTTGTAGCCATCACCATAAACATCACCGATGAACTTAGGTGCTCGGCATCCCTTGCGGAACTTGTCAACCTTGTCTTCGGCAAACACCTTGGCTCCTGAATGCTTGAATGCTTCAATATCATCGGTAGGGTAGCCAGCAGCCATATCGGCATGGTCGGTGAACTTCCTGCGCTCGGCAATATACCAGTTGATGGCTTCGAGTGGAGCACCAAGCGTCCATAACTTCCAAAGATAGGTGCATGGCTCCTCTCGGTCGGACATCGTATTGGTATTGTTGCGGTTCTCATATAGCCATTTGGCAAACTCTACCTTCTGTTTCTTGCTTTCAAATTCAAGATGATACATATCGTATATCTCGTACCAAGGAACAAAGAATGGCTCAAACTGAGATTCACCTTTGACTGCTGCAAGCCACTCCTTATGGAAGAAGTTACCAGTACCATTGGCGGTGGATTCATAGGCAATCATCGTGTATGGTCGATACAAGATACCATTTGTTGCATTCTGTACTACCTCCTCAGGAGATTTACCATCTGTCTTTTTCCACAAACCCACCTCGGAAAGGTGTACCAAGTTGTAGTCTTCACCATTGGCTGACAATGGTCGTTCCATGGAACCCACCTTAATTTTGCAGAATCGCTGAGGAACCTTCTTTACGTTGCCTGATGTTCCCACTCCAACAAACTTCGGCTCGTTCTCAGAGAATGCTTCTCCCATTTCGTAGAGAAACTTGGTCGGGAAGTTTTTCAGAGCTTCCTCGAACATACCACGGATGGTCTCTGCTGTGTCCTTGACCTGAGCCACGATGAGCGAGTTGAGACCCTTCTGCCACATGAGTTGCAGCCAGAGGAAGTACATCTGGATAACCGTAGAACCTCCCCATTGTCGGGCTTTCAGCAGGATGAGACGGATAGGGCGATTCTTCTTTCTTCGCTCCTCCAGCCACCTGAGCAGTCTGCGCTGCGGTCTTCTGAGCACAAAACGGAAGGGGAGACCTCCACCTTTCGGCTTGATATAGATGAATGTGGCGAAGAAGAAGAAAGGGTCGTGTTTCATCCTGATGCGAGTGAACTGCTCCACCAGTTGCTCCATTTCTTCCTCTAGATTGTACGGCTCGTCTATATCCTTGTGCAGTTCCTCGATTACAGCCTTGCAACTACCAAACTCGATGAGCATCTTGACGAGCGGAATCTTCTTCATGGAAACTGGAAGCTGCTGTCTCTGAATCGGGAAATCAGGAAGGAAGAGCAGGAATCGCTTATCTCCACAACCTTCACCCTTGATAGGATTGAAAGGTGTGTTGATTTCCTTGATTCGTTTCTCGTTCTCTTTCAGGATGCCCAGTACATGTTTGTCTACAGCATCAGTCAGTTTGGCGGTTACTTGTCTTGGCATAGCGGTGCATTTAGATAACCCCACAACAGACCAAGTACATAGCAATAGATGTGGACTCCAACTGCCATGCAAGGGAAGAAGATTCCAACACAGATATATAGGAGAATGGTGAGATTGTATCTTACCTTATTCTCCACGTATGGGGCGATAAAGCCCATGTAAGCATAGATAAATCCGCTGAGACCGATGATTGGTAGGGGAGAGGTGAATGGATAGCTGATGGCTATGAGATAGAATGCCACCAAGTGACCGATGCCACAAGGGATGGCTCGGTAGCATTGATGGAAGACATATAGGTTGATGGCTGCATGAAAGATATTCTGATGAAAGAAAGGGTAGCTTAGTCGGTTCTGAATAGAACAATCGTCAAAGAGACCCATGCCATCATATCCAAGAAAAGTGATACACATTATTATAATGTACCCAGCATAAAGCGCAATCTTCTCTTTCGTCTCTCGTAGCATCTTTGCTTCTCCTCCTTTCTCACCCTGCTAAGAATTACGTGTATGCTTTGAGGAGTCAAATAGAAACTGGGTGCTTTTTCAGCACATACACGTTTGATAATATCCATATTACTGAGATATGGCTCATTACTCTTATGAATCTGGAATCGTCTGAAAATCTCCTGATACATTTCCTTTCGGGTAGGAATCATGTTATCAAGAGGTTTTCCTTTCAGTAAGTCTAATATGACTATATAAGCACGGTCTTCTGAAACCCAAAATCTTCTGCTCGGAGATTGGGCTAGCTTTTCCTCAATCTCTGAGAGTCTGATATTGTCTCTTACATTAATAATTTCTTTGTAAGCCCTCAATAAATCAGCATCACGTTCCTCTATAAAATAGCATCGTGAATCCTTATATTTCATATCTGACCCTGCAAATATACAAAAAAGTATTGAATTAGTCGCATCCGATTAGATTAAATTAACGGATAAAAGATGAAAATCGGAAAAAAGCATTAATTTTGGGCATTGATTTATAACTATACACATATATATATGGACGAAAATACAAATATTGAGCAGAATGCTGGTGCTACAAAACAGCAAGATACCAAGACCAAGAGAGACTTGGCTTTGGAGCGTTTGAAGACCCGCCACCCTGATACGGAGTATGCGGATGATGAAGCTATGTATGGAGCCATCAACGATGATTATGATGCTGACCAGAAGGCTTTGCAGGGTTATAAGGATAATGAAAAGGCGATGGGCGATTGGCTGGGTAGTGACCCTGAGGCGGCTACCTTCCTTCAAGCGATGAAGGCTGGCAAGAGTCCTTACGCTGAGTTGATTCGTACTCATGGCGAGGATGCCATTGATTACTATTCAGACCCTGACAATGCGGATGAGATTGCATCGGCTCAGTCGGAGTTCTTGCAGAATGCTGCCAACGGCAAGAAATTGCAGGAGGAGTATGACAAGAACATGCCTTCCAGTTATGAGGTGTTCGACAAGTTGGAAGAGAAGTATGGAGAGGAAGCTGTGAACGATGCTATCGACCAGTGCTTTCAGACAATGCGCAATGTGGTGACTGGCAAGTTTACAGAGGAAATGATTACTGCTTTTATCAAGGCTAAGAACCATGATACCGATGTGGCTGATGCAGCCCATGAAGGTGAGGTTCGTGGCAAGAACAGCAAGCACGTCAAGAATCTTGAACTGAGAAAGAAGGGCGATGGTACTGCTGACCTTGATTCTGCCAATGCAGAGACCAAGCAGACGGATAACCAGCCTGACTTTGGTGCAGTAGGAAGAGCAGCACGTAGGGGTAACATCTGGGAGCGTGGCAACGAGAAGAGAACACGCATTAGATAATTCGACAATGTGAAAAGATAATATATAATGTTTAATTAATTTAGGATAACAATGAAGAAAAGTACATTTAATCGGCTGCTTTCCGTCTTCCTGATGGTTATGGCAGTTATTTTTGGAGTGAATGGTCAGGTTATCATGGCTGAGGCGGCTCTGCCTGATGGCGGTACGACCGAGAGTGGTCATGCTGCTGAGGCAGGTGGGGCTGCTGCTGCCGATGATGCTGGCAATGGCGGTGCGGCTCGTCAGGATGATGGTATCGCTACTGAGGGAAAAGGTCGTGAGCACTTTAACGAGAATGGTACTGAGTTCTATGAGAACGACATCAACGACAAGATTACCAAGATTCGTCCGATGGCTACTCCAGTTGACCAGATTTCACGCTATGCGACAACCAAGTCTGCTAGTTCGTTTGTAGTTGAGTATTGGAGTATCGGTACACGCCCTATCAAGACAACCGTCAAGGAGGCGACCGTGGAGAGTACTGGTACATCTATGGTATTGAAGGTAGAAGACCCTGAAATGTTTACGCTGGATGATACCATCCGAGTGGTAGGTGTTAAGGCGATTACCAATTATGAAGGTAAGGCTTATACAGACCTTACCGATGAGCCTACTCCAGACTTGGAACTTTGCGTTTGCGGTAAGGACACAGAGGGTTTCCCAATCGTGTTTGCCGTAAACGGTAAGTTGGTAAAGAAACAGGCTATCGGTATTCCTGCCTTGAAGAATGGTCAGAAACTTATCCGTATGGCTAAGAGTTGCGGTGAGTTGGACGTACAGACTGGTCGTTTCAACAACCTTCCAGATTCTGATATTCAGTACTGCCAGAACTTCATGATTCAGGTTGAGGAGAGTACCTTCAACAAGATTGCTGCTAAGAGAGTAGATTGGGACTTCTCAGACATTGAGGAGGATAGCATCTACGATATGCGCCTTGCGATGGAGGGTACTTATCTCTTCGGTGATATGGCTTGTATCAAACATACTACCAAGAACAACTCTGCCCAGTGGTTTACCAAGGGTATTTGGTGGATGGCTGGTAAGGATATTGAGGTAGGTCATGTTGCTACTGCTGACGATATTAAGAAGGGCTACGGCAAGAATGAACGAGTGATTACTGATTTGGAATTGGTTGACATTTCAAAGGACTTGTTTGTTGGTACTGGTATCGGCAACAAGCGCAAGGTGATTATCGCTGGTTCTGCCTTCGTGAGTGCATTCAGTAAGATTGACTCTGACAAGTTCCGCTTGAAGGACACCGTAGAGGTTTGGAATTTGAAGTTCAAGAGTTGGGAGACTGACTTCGGTGAGGTACTGATGATTCACTCTGAGTTGTTTGACCTCTTTGATATGAGTGATTGCGGCTTCGCCCTTGACCCTGAGTTCTTGGTTAAGCGAGTACACTTGTCTTGGACTCGAAACGTGCTCGACTTGAAGAAGGCTGGCATCCGTAACACCGATGCAGTAGTTATTCAGGAGGTAGCTTGTCTGTACTTGAAGTACCCTAAGGCACACGCTCGTATGCGCCTTGCTGCGGTTTCTGCAACAGATAGCCCTTCTGATACAGAGGTAACCAAGGCTGCTGCCTAAAAGCAGGTAGAATTGCAAATTATTCATTAAATAGTGAGGGGTGTGGGCACTAGCCCCATCCCTTTTTTAGTAACACTTATATAAATAAGGTATAATCATGTTTAATAAATATCAAGCAGGTACTGATTTGGCATTCAGCGTTATTGTAGGTGATGAGCGAATGCGTATTGTTTTTGAGGGTAAGACCATGGGAAGTAGTGTCTATATGACAAGAGACCCGAAGGTACAGAAGGCTATCGAGTCTCATTATTGGTTCAACGACAAGTTCTTCTTGGTGGAGAGTGTTGACGAGAAGAAGGAAGCTGCGGAAGCCAAGAAGAAGGCTGCTGCCAAGGCAAAGAAGAAAGTGGCTGACGAGAAGAAGACCCACGTAGTGACAGACGTTGAGGATGCCAAGGACTATCTGGCTGAGACCTATGGTGTGAGCCGTTCCAAGATGAAGACCAAGGAAGACATCTTGGCGATTGCTAAAGAAAATGGTGTTGAACTAGAAGGTTTAGAGTAATGGTAGAATATGCTGTATCTGATTTAGTGAAAGAGGTGAAGGTGCTCTTGGATAGAAACCAAGAGTCTGCTGGCTTGCTGGCTCCTGACGATTCTGATACACTCTCGCAAGCAGAACTTATTGAGAGTAAAATCGTAGATGCAGCAAGAATCATTCTTTCGGATGCTCCTGAGGTGGAAGGTACTTCGTGTAAGAATGCTGTAACGTGGACGGATAGCAACGGCTATTACGTGGGTAAGATGGTTTTGCCTACCGATATGCTGAGAATACTTTCTGTGAAGGCAGAAGGCTGGAACCGTCCTGCTGAAATCATTTCAGAGAGTGATGATGCCTACAAGTATCAGAACTGCAAATATGGAGTTAGGGGAAATCCTGAGCGACCGATTGCGGCTATCGTGCATACGGCTAACGGCAAGAGTATCGAACTATATACCAGCACAAAGCAGGATGCTACGTTGGCATTCATCTACGTTCAGGTTCCATCTATCACTACCGAACAGAAAATCAGTCTGCCTTCCGTCCTGAAAGATTCCATCTTATACATGGCTGGCTATCTTACTTGTATCAGCCTTGGCGATACCGATACTGCAAGCGGATTCCTTGGAGTGGCTAGAAAGTTGGCACATATTGTTGAACCTACAACATCATAAATTATGGCAAAGAAGAAAGATGAAACCAAACTGCTATCGTTGAGTAGGGTACTTGACAAGGAAGAACTGGATAGCGTGAAGGCATCCAAGAACCGATTTGACAAGCCTTACGAGCGTGCCTTCTCTATCTTGCTGGAGGCTCAACGATACTATAACAACATGGATAACTTCCGAAAGCGAAGACTGAGAAACAAGCGATACTGCTATGGAGACCAGTGGGGCGATACCATTGAGTTCAAAAGCAAGTGTGGCTTTACTAAGCGTATCAGAGAGGAAGACTATATCCGTGAGCAGGGTAGCGAACCATTGAAGAACAACCTTATCAGAAGATTGGTGAAGAATGTACTGGGTGTATATCGCTCCCAGAGCAAGGAACCAACATGCAACGCTAGAGATAAGGATGAAAAGCGATATGGCGAGACCATGAGCGTGGTGCTGCAATGTAACCGACAACTGAACCGAGAGACGGAACTGGATGCACGAACCATGGAAGAGTTCCTGATAAGCGGTGCTGCTATCTATAAGAAAAAGTATGGATGGCGAAGAGGTAGGTTGGATTGTTGGACGGACTACGTGAACCCGAACAATTTCTTCATAGACAACAATATGATGGATTTCCGTGGTTGGGACGTGAGTTGCTTGGGTGAGGTACATGACATTACCATCGGCAACGTACTGAGAGAGTTTGCCAAGTCTCCTGCTGAAGCTAGGAAGTTGAAGGAAATATACCGGTTAGCGGCTAACCGAGATTTCGTGATTGCAGACTGCACTCAGCGATTCGGTGAGTTCGACCCTAAGACTATCGACTTTATGAATCCTGCCAACCCTTCGCTCTGCCGAGTGATTGAGGTTTGGCGCAAGGAGAGTAAGCCAAGGTACCGATGCCACGACTACAACAATGGCGATGATTTCAAGATTGATATTGAGGATAAGGCTGATATTGTAGATGCAGAGAACAGAGACAGAATCAGACGAGGTATGGCTGCTGGCATGCTGGAAGAGGATATTCCTCTGATTGATGCCGAGTGGTTTATGGATGATTACTGGCATTTCTACTATCTTTCTCCTTTCGGTGATATTCTGAGAGAAGGCGAGACCCCTTATGCTCATGGTGAGCATCCGTACTGCTTTAAGTTCTATCCGTTCATTGATGGTGAGATACACAGCTTCGTGGAAGATGTGATAGACCAGCAGAGATACGTGAACCGACTTATCACGATGTATGACTTCATCATGAGGGCGAGTGCCAAGGGTGTGCTGCTCTGTCCTGAGGATTGTCTTCCTGATGATATGAGTTGGGATGATTTCTGCGATGAGTGGAGTAGATTCAATGGTGTGGTGAGATACAAGCCAAACAAGAGCGGTCAGGTTCCTCAGCAAGTGGTGAATAACTCTACGAACATCGGTATCGGTGATTTGCTCAGCTATCAGTTGAAGTTCTTTGAGGATATATCGGGAGTGAACGGAGCATTGCAAGGTAAACCAGGAGTATCAGGTACGAGCGGTTCGCTCTATGCACAGCAGACACAGAATGCTACCATGTCGCTGCTTGATATATTGGAGACATTCAGCCAGTTCATCATTGATGGTGCTTACAAGACCGTGAAGAATATGCAGCAGTACTATGACGTGGCTCGTAACTTCAATATCGTGGGTAGGGCAGGACAGATTGTACACTACGACCCTAAGAAGATACGAGACGTTGAGTTTGACATCAACATCACGGAAAGTACGGCTACTCCTGTATACAGACAGATGGCAAATGAGTTCCTTATGACCTTATGGCAGAATCAGGCTATCACGCTGGAGCAGTTGTTGCAAGTAGGAGATTTCCCATTTGGAGAGGAGTTGTTGCAATCGGTTGCATCCAACCAGCAAGCCATTCAGAATGGTGAGACTCCACAAGGATTCTCTCCTCAGCTTCAAGCCCAAGTTGCTCAGGCATCACAGAGCAATCCGAAGGCTCAGGCGATGTTGCAGCAGATGATGAGCGGTCAGGGAGTGAGTCCTGACGGACAGAACCCACCGCTTGCTGCTTAGTTTATAACTTATAGTTAATAGTTTATAGTTATGATTGCAGACAAACCAAGTGACAAGGAATGGTATGGCAATGGGAAACCTGATGCCAGCCAAGGTGGCAACCCGAATGGTGGTGTTGCTTCAGAGACCCAAGGTAGGGAGAATAAGCCAGAACTTTACGAGAATGACGTTATCGGAAAGGTGGCGAAACGCAAGAAAAGCGACATCTGGACGAGGGGTGGAGAGAAGAGAACCAGATTTAAGGACGAATAAAGAAAGGAGGTGTTTTTATCGTAACTGTATTTGTCTGATATTCAGATAGCTACAGAAATATCTACGAGTTTATGGTGCTGCGTTTAAGATATTCGTATCTTTGCAACATCATAAACTTTTAATTTGTATAGGTATGAATTTCGTAGATTTCGTAGAAAAGTATCAGCAGGAAATGGCTCCTGAACAGATGTTGGCTATAGCTAAGGCAGTCGGCAAGTATCTCTCATGCAAGTTGAGCGATGTGGAGGAGCATCATCTTTGTGCGATGGTGTATGGTGTGTTGAGCGAAGAGCATTTTGATAAGCACTTTGCCGATGATGCTATCAGCAAGATGTGGTATGAGGATGCTGACGGAACCAAGCACATGGCTCCCTTCTTCTCGGACGATGAGATAAGAGAAGCCTTTGACAAGCATCAGGATGATATTTCTGACTATACCATCTATGACTTGGCGGTAACTATGAATCTGCTGAGGAGTGACCATCATCTTCTGCTGGAGCGATATAGCAATGATGCAGAGGAGTTGAAGGAAATGGTGGTTTTGATGGCTATCGAGTATCTGCAAGACCCTGACTGCTTGCATCCTACCAGCAAAATATGGCACACAATAAACGGATAAAGTAACTAATTGGGAATCATTTCTTATCTTTGCATATTATTAATAATATATAAATATAAGATATGACTCCAAATGTACGTGAAGGATTGCAATATGGTGCAGCTATAGGAATGCTAGTGAGTGGTGTTGTACTCACCTTCCTATCATTCTTTCTCGACAATTATGTGGTGTCTGATGGTGTGCTGTGGTATGTCAGTCAGACATTGGTTTACTCTGGAGCAATATTCGGGGTAAACGTTTATTTCAAGACAAAACTAGGCAACTTTGAGAGCAAGGTGAAGGATGAACTCGCAAGTATGCTGAAACAAGTGAAGGAGGGCAAGTAATATGAAGGTAACAAGAGAACAGATTTTGGCTATTATGCCGAATGCCAAGGATAAGATGGATGCGTTTCTTCCTTATATCAATGGCTATGCTGAGGTGTTCCATATTGATACTCCTAAGCGAATGGCTCATTTCTTGGCTCAAATTGCACATGAAAGTGGTGAACTGAGATACACCAAGGAACTCGGCAACAAGGACTACTTCCATAGGTATGATGTGGGCAAGTTGAAGAACATGCTCGGCAACCTTAAAGATGGTGATGGCTACAAGTATCGGGGTAGGGGATTGATTCAGATTACTGGCAGAGCCAACTATCAGGCTTATCAGAACAGCAAGTATTGCACTGGTGACATCATGGAGAATCCTCAGTTGCTGGAGCTTCCGCTAGGAGCAACGAAGAGTGCTATGTGGTGGTGGTGGAAACATGACCTGAACAAACTGGCTGATAGTGATAGTTTCGTGGCTATTACCAAGACAATCAATGGTGGAACCAACGGCTTGAAATCAAGACGAAAGTTTCTTACAAGAGCAAAGAAGGTCTTTAATGTTTAGCCTATGAAAGTAAAATGGTACGATACTGATTTTTGGCAAGTAGCACTCTACGTGATTGGTATCTTGCTGGTGGCTTTTCTTCTGTCGGGATGCAAGACAAAATACGTCCCGATGGAAAAAGTTATATGTCGGGACGTAGTAAAACACGATACGCTGCATACTTCTGACAGCGTTTTTGTGCGTGATTCCATCTTTCTCAGACAGAAGGGAGATACTTGCTTTCTTGACCGATGGCATGAGAAGAGCATTTATAAAAATGTGTATAAGGTGAAGGTGGATTCCTTCCTGAAAAGAGATTCCATCCCAGTTCCCTACCCAGTTGAAAAACAACTCTCCAAGTGGGAGCAGTTTCAGTTGAAATATGCAGTATGGTCATTTTTGGCACTCTGCATGCTGTTAATCGTATTAGGCTATAAACTCTATAAAAAGATAAAGAATGGCAAATTTCACATTGACAATCACGAAAAGTGACATCTATGAGGAGGTGGCAAAGACTACTGCCTACATAGGAGGAAAGAACTTGGATAAAAACGGAAAAAGTCTGTATGACCAAGTGTTTGTGACGGAAGCTGATAGAGAAATGCTGGAAGGCTTTTGGGAAGATTCCATTGATGATGTTTCCGTAGCCTTGGAGAGTATTCTTGTATGGAAGAAGTGTGACTCAGGCAGCAACGAGGTCTTTGGTCTGAGAGTAAGCAGCCTTTTTAATGAGAGTTTATTTAAGACCTTAGAATCAACGGTTTTTAGTTATGTAGTCAACAAAATAGTAGCAGAATGGTGCTCAGTAGTCTATAAAGATAAGGTGGAAGATTATCTCTCCAAGGCAAACGTTTTGCTGCTAAAGATTGACGCAATCATTTATACACGTAAAAGACCAACAAGATAGGAGGATAGGATATGAGGTATTGTAATAAAGGATATAAAGTGATGATAGAGTTGGAAAAGAATGAGTTGGTATATGACATCAAGAATACTGCTTTTTCTTTTGCTGATTCTTATTCCAAGCAGAAAGGTATAGATGCAAAACAATTAAAGAATGTGTTTGACGTATCAGAGGAAGGAAACCGAGATAAGTTAGCAAGGATTCTAGACTCAGCAGTAGAGGATTGCAGAGAAATGCTTTTCCGTTTCACCAAGGTGGAAATGCTCGGTGGCGGCTTTGATTCCAACGAGTGGGAAGAGTGTATAGGTTCGCCTACCAACGAGGAGGATGCCTACTACTTGGCGATGAGGATGCCGCAAGGTTTTTCTAAGACAAGTGTACATACCATGACCGTCTACTTGCATGACTATATCGTGAACCAATGCCTTTATGAATGGTTAATGATTGTGTTTCCTGATGGTGCTGATAGATTCTGGGCACTGGCTGAGGATAAGAAACAGAAGATTAAGGATGCAAGCAACCGCTCGGCTGTTAGAGCAAGAATCGCTTTGCATCCATTTTAAATGATTAGTCGTTTAAGGCTAAGATAAAGCAAGGGAAGCTATCCATCACGGACTGCTTCCCTTTATTTTTTATATAGCAAAAAAATATTTATCTAAGTTTATGTTCCACTAGACGTGGACTCCTGCTTGGTAGTTACCGAACCAGTAACAGCAGCATTAATATTGATACTCTCAGGCAAGGTCTTGACATTTACGTCTGTAGCAGCCAGCTTCAATCCGTTCTTCTGCTGGTCGGCATACTGATTCTTATCCTGAGCGATAAAGTTGTTGATAGCTGTAGCTATGTTGTAGAGCAGTTTATCGGTGTCGCTGCTGAGAGAATCAGAATCAACTGATGCGTACTTGTTGTTCTCAACGGTTGCCGATGTTGTCTCCTTCTCACGATAAAGAACAGCCTGATTGATGAACTCCTGAGCAAACAAGAATGACTTGCTTACAAGTTGCTTAATCTTGGTGTTGTCTATATTGAGCGGATTTTCATACTTCTGTAGCATAGCCTGCAAGCAACTTGCGGCTACTTCTTCTCTAGGCTGTAGGGTAGCGATTGAGAAGATTTCCTCTTCTTTGCCGCTTTCCTCTGTTCCACCTGTCTCTGATGCGGTAGATATTCCGTATTTAGGGAATGGGCGAGCATTTGATGTTCCATCAGATGAGGTTTCTCTGACGAGTTTAGTGCCAGTTGTTTTTGTGATGTTGGAGTCTACAATATAGGCAACACCTACTTTAGTTTTATTCAGATTATAGAGATTTCCGTCTGAGTCGAAATAGAACAACTGGTATAAGTTGTTGTTGAATATCACATATCCCATGTACATATTTGTACCTAAAGGATAAATGTTGATACATGTGGATAGAACTATCTTGTCATCTATTTTCGTTCCCAAGGATGCACCTTGCTCAACCTTGTATTTATCGAAGTCGGTTAATGTATATTCTGCCATAATTATCTGAGTTTATTTTGTAATCTTGTTTGGAATTCTGTAGATAGTGCGCTGATAGATTCTTTTGGGGCAAGATTGCCCATAAGCGCAAGCCTGAAATATTTGTATGGCGAACCGACAAGGTTTCTGAGATACATATTTACAGAAGAACCAACGTAATACCAATTAGCTAAATCATTACTTCCAAACAGAACCGTTTCACACTTTCCTGCCTGAATGCTGCTGAAATATCCTCTTGTAATGCAATCGAACATGGTCTTATAGGCATCCTGACCAAGCGTTAAAGGACGGCTAGATAGGAAGAATGGAACATTCTCTGTTGGCTCCTTCACATACACATCGAGTATGTTTCCTGCTTTGTCTGTAGCGTATGACTCTGGATATATGTTTACTCGCTTGTTGAAGACATTGTGCATGGTTCCCCACATCTTGCTTTTCAAAGAGTAAACGTAAGCATAAGTATAGTTTGGGTTGAACACTATGATACGGCTATCGTAATAGTCGTAAATCATATCAGCTTCTTCGAGATACTTACGGAAACGGACATACTTCACATCTGACTCAGGAATATTACCTAGTGCAAGGAGTTTATTCGGATAGGTCTTATCCTTTGTTGAATGTGAATAAATGGATAGAAAATCGAAAGGATAATCATCCAGTACATCGGTAAGACAAACAGACTCTCTTCCTTGCTGCATCATGATTCCTCGCTCTGTCGGGAACAGAACTGCATCATCAATCTGCAAAATGCCTTTAGGGTTGGAGCAAATTTCACGTAAAGCTGGTTGTCGTGACTGATATGTTCCTGTATCAGTCAACATGACTACCCATACACCTTCATCGGTGAATGCGTATATTGGAGCATCACCAAATTGACCTTCGCTGATTGGTCGGGTGTTGGCGGCTAGTGCGCTGATGATAGAAGAACCTACCTGAACAGAATTTGCTGCTGGGAATACCAAAGGATTCTCGGCTTCGCTAACCTTTATGACGTTTGGATGCTGTGTGATATATTTTTGGCTCACGACATTACTTAAAGCAGCATCGTATTCTTCCTTGGTTATCTCTGTGAAGTCACCTGTATCTATTGGTGTGTTGTCCCAATAATATGAAGATGAAATGACCGTTCCACCTTGATTTCCAAAACTACCACCTCCATTACTTCCTGCTCTCGTTGTTCCACCTGATGAATCCTTTTTAAGGAGTTTATGGCGGTATATTTGCATGAAAGCAGGAAGACCAGCATCATCGTGATATAGGTACATGTAATCAGACAACTCAGCTTTTTCTTCTTCTGTAGGCGCATCAACTCTTCCTCCAAAACCTTGATTATCCAAAGAACCAGAAGATTGTCTATCAACTGCGATAGGAGTGGTACGATTCTTACTGATATTGATATAGTAAGACATACCGAATGTATCGGAAGGCTTTAAACTTACCCTCTTGGAATAATACTTGTCATACTTCGGTAAGTGAAAATAGATAGTCATTGCCGTAGCAAGCGTGTTGGGATATGCCAAGATAGGGCAGATAGGATATTGCAGTTTCCCCTTGTGGTATATATCTCGTTTGATGCTATTTTCGCTGATGCTTACCTTGAAGACTGCATCGCAAATATAATCGGTGGTAGCGGTGCTACTAGTTGCAACATCTACATACTCATTTAGGCATAGCTGTGCATTTGAAATTTTTCTCTTGGAGAAAATATCTGTATCGAAAGCATTATAGATGGTCTTCTTTACGTTTCCTATATGCAATCGGTTGTTGTATGTTATAGAGCACTTGCCTCCAAAAGTGTCTCGCTTGAAGTCTGCCAAAGAAATACTTTCTCCTGTCTGTAAAACTCGTTTGAGTTGTATATCTGTGCCTAGCTTTTCCTTGCTGATACTGGCACTTAGATAGAAGGATTTGTTTTCAAACGACTGATAAATATCTTCCTCTGACAAATATTGGAAGGCATCACAATTCACACCTGATGCCATTTTGTTATTCCAAAGAAAACAATTATTTCGTGAAATACCTCTAGTTCTTTTTTCTGTATCAATAAAAGATTCAGGCTGGGACAGATAAACATCTACACCAAGAATAAGGTCTTCCAAGCCTTCGGGTATATCCATGCTGACATTTATGGTGTGGGTGTGAAGACTTGTGCTTGTGCCTACAGATTTCTTTTCCTGATACCAGATAAACTTATTGAATGATGTTTCAGGCGCAAGGATGAATGGATTTGATATATTTATGTGTGAGGTTCCATCATATAACTTGATAGCCAATACTCCAAAAACTGTATATTTGAAGTACTCCTTGCCTTTTTCGTTTAGTCGTTTGTTGATAAGTGAATCAAATGCGTTGAATATGATAGATGCGCCTTTGAGAGAAGTATCTACGTTATTATTAAAGTGTCTGTTCGTCTCAAAAGCATTATCCCAATCATCGCCAAGGTTGATTGATACATCACATTTATCAGACTTAACATTGGTGATTGTTGCACTATATCTAAGTGAAGAAAGGTCGAAACTTGTGTAGTTGCTACCTTTCCAATATGCGTACATTGTTTTCTCGTCACCTATGAAACATAAGATATTGCCAACTGCTGTGACGGCATTGACGTGGAATCCGTTGAGGTTGATGGTGTTCTTGGTTCCGTCTCCACTTTTCTCTAGCCAGTACCAAGTATCATCTGATTTACGGATGATGTAGTGAGAGTGAATCGTTTCATCGTGTGTTACCTTATGAACCAGTTCTATTGTGTCTCCTGAATCCAGCGTGATGTTCTGCTCTACTACTACTGGCTGGTGAATAGGGTGGAGTGCCCCATCCTCGTTGATGAGGTTGAGGCAGGTTGCCAACTCCCCATCCTGACAATCGTAGTCGGATGGAGAGTGGGTAAGCCCTTTGAGTATTACTTCTTGTCTTGTTGCCATGTGCTCGAATTTAAGTTTGGTCGCATGATTTCATAAAAAGGTTCGCCTTTGGCTGACTTGCGTGGGATGCAAGTCAGGCGAACCATTCTGTTGAGAGGAAGGTTGTACTCATCAAGGATGGCGGTGATGGAAGGGTAGTCACTTCTGAAACCTACCTTCTTATGCTCCTGATTGAACTGAAGCTGAGCGAAGGCGGTGTTGGCTTTGCGAAGTTCTTCCCAGTCCTCACGCATGCAGAATCCGTATGTACCTCTTTCAGATAACCTGAACACGAAGATGGAATTGTCTGTTCGCTCCTTCTGCATGATGTGGTCGTAGATGCCCTTGGAGAGCGTGACCGAATTGGCTCTTCCGTCCAGTACCACAAAATCGTTGCGGTGTCTGAAACCATTGACTTTATCTATTAAATACTTGAATTTCATGTTGCAAATATAATATGAAAAGTGATAAAATGGATATTATCCGTTAACTTTGTCTTTCCGCTTGGGTCTACCATTGCGGTTGCCATACTTGGTGATGATGGCAGATGCTCGCTCTGAGCGGTAACAGCCACATGATTTGGTTCGTCCGTCACGAAGAGCAGCACCTAGAACCGTACAACCTCTGCCACAATCACATTTGCATATCCAGAACGCACCATGCTGGTGGTTCTCTTTATCAGATTTTCGGCAGACGAGTAATCTGCCGAAACGCTGTCCAGTAAGGTCTATCAACTTTCCCATACTACTTCTCTGCCATTTTCTTTGCCTCTTCAACTGATACTGGCTTTCCGCTAAGAGGAATGCGGAAGTCGAACTTAGAACGGAAACCATAATAGCCTACGAAATCGAAGCTCTGTTTCATACGCTCGTCTGTGGTGATGTACTTCTTGTAAGCCTTCACCTCCTTCTCTGAGCGGTAGATGGTAGAGTTGACGAAGTAGGAACTGGTTCCCTTGTTAGCGATAACTGCAATAAAGAACTGCTTACCAAGGAACTTTTCCTTGATACGCTGAATGATTGAAATTTTCTTTGTATTCATATATAAAATTTGATTAATTATTAAGAAGAATGCAGATAGGCTGCACTCTTAAAACTATTCGATTCCACAAGATACGATACCATCTTCTTTGTTGATACCTCGGAAGTGCTCGCATCGCTGGCAAGCAAGGCTACCTACATATAGTATTTCGTTGGTGTACTTGCCTTGGATGCCGAATGGGCAGGGAGTTATGTACTCGAAGTGCCCACCGACATATTCGTTAACGATATATTTAGGATTCTTCATTGGTTGCTTTGGTATGTTTCAAGATTTTTGTAGAATTTTCTTATGATGGGAAACATGCTTATCTTATCTCTGCCACATGATTTCGGCTCAGTGCAGAAACCTCTATAAACACATTGAGGAACACAAGCGGATGCAAGCAAAGGTTCAATTCGTGCCACCTCGTCAAGAACCTTATACCACACCTCTCTCGTCTCCTCGGATGCCTTGTTGCAGAGTCTCAACTTCGAGATATTGATAATCTCCTGAGCATTGAGGGATAGCTGCAAGTTGACCAAATCATCCTGACGCATATCGTGACGTGATACCTTGGAGCCAGTAATATCTGGTCGTGATGTGGAGACGAATGGCTGTGCATGAACATGGCGAACAAAGTGATTGCTCACCCAATATGGTATGCCATACATCTTAATATCGAACTCCAATTCTCTGAGCGGTGAATGCTCGCTGAGAATCATCTGTTTCTTAAACTCATCGCTAGGCTCATGTCCCAGCGGTTCCTTACCTTGTGTGAACCGAGCAGCATCCACAACTCGCTGCCAGTCCGTTACTCTTTTGATTTCTATTTTCATAATCTATTTTACTTTCGTGAATAATATCCTATTATAAACCCTATAGCAGTCGTACAAGAAAAAAGAAAAATGTCAAATAACAATTCAGCCATAAGCTATTCCTCCTTTCCGCTATCCACATCATTCTCTCCAAGAATATCTTTGATTTCCTTTTCGATGAACTCATCAGAAGCTAGTTCCTTAAGAAGTTCATCTATATCAGGTAACTTTGCATCAACTCCGTCTTCTTGATTTTTGGAGGCAACATATTCCTTTAGTGCTTTTACCCATGAACTATTAGCCATATCTGCCAATGAATCCTTTTTGCTTTCATAGGCTTTCTTCAACTCTCCGTTGTCACGGAAATATCTGAGCACTTCCGTCAAAGAGAGAATAAAGTTCTTTTCAGCAATCGGGTTACTCTTTGCCTCTTCCAGTTTTAGCATCAGGAAGAGTAATGATGCATGTAATTTTGTTTTGTCCATAACTATTCTTCGTTACATAAAGTTTCTACTACCTTTGTTCTTGTGGTTTTTGTTGCAGGGTCATATTCGTTATGAATAGCTTTTGCCACACCTTTTTTGTTGGTAAAATAAACAACTCTGCCACCATCATAGAAACGATATACGGTTATACCATCCACAACAAAAAGCTTCTCTACTTTAATTTCATTAATAGAGTCTGATGTTGGAACATTAATTCCTTTGTTCTCGTTGCAAGAAACGAGCAGGAATATAACCGATACAAATAATAATATAATCTTCTTCATACGCTACTTCTTTTTATCCAGCCATTGCATAACATTATAATAGGAAACATCTTTATACGACCTTAATGTTACATCAAAATTGCCATCTTTAAAATAATCAGATAAATCACCTCTCCAATAACCATTTATGAGTTTCTCTCGTATGATACTTGCAGTTTCATTAATACAACGCTTAATGAGTTTCTGCTGCTCCGCATTCTTGTTGTAATGAAGAAGCGAACATGATGCTCGTTTGAGCCATTTCCACCACTTTGATTTGAACTTCTTTACTTCTATCCTTTCGGGAAGTTCCTCTCTTTTCGTGTGCATATCAATGAGCTTGTTATACTCTTCTATGCTAATTGTTATTTGTCTTTCCATAAGCTATTCTTCTTTAAGTTCTACTGTCTCATCTTTCCAAGATAATTCTCTTCCGATGAGTTTTTTAATGCTACCTTTAGGTATTTCTATACATTTGCAAGAACCATAATCGTCTATTCAGCTATATACAGATTTGTGAGGCTCTGTTTCAAATATAAGTTCTGTACCAAAACTATTAACACATACCCATGCCATATCTATTCCTCCTTATCTTTTATTTTCTTAATCTCATTGTATAATTCCATAAGTTGCTTCTTGTCAACCCATACATCTTTGTCGGGGTCAATGAAGAAACCATATATAGAATACAATTCACCCTTGTCGTGTTTGTGTATTTGAATCATAATCTATTCCTCCGTTTTTACACCGAAAGGAGTACCGTCAACAAAGGTGAAATCTTCAAACACTTCCTTAAAAGTACATGTACCCTCATCATAAACTTCGACAAAACTTCTTGAATCTACTTTTTCAATAACGAATGCACTACCATTTCTGTCTTTTACCCACCCAAACGGCTGATGCTTTTGCATTTCATTCCAGCATTCTTCTGCGTCCTTGAATGGACGGAACTTTGGTTCTGGCTTAATTCGGAACTTGAAATTTTTAATCATTCCAATAGGAAAATCTGTAACTTCTCTCCATGCTTTACTTACATCAGTAATACTAGAAAATTCGATAATCCTTCCTTCGCCAAACGCCTTAATAAATGGCGATAACTCTGCTGCTTCTTTACGATTCATAATCAATCCTCCAATTCTTTAAGTGCATCCTCAATATTGCCCATTGCCTTCCAAAGAAGGTTATGCTGAGTAGCACCACCTTTATTGTACTCGTCAAGCTGACTGTATGCTTGACTTAATAATTCCTTAATCTTACTCATCGCTTATCCTCCTTTTTTCTGTTTCTTTCTATATGCTTTAATTGCGTAATACTTATGTTGCCATATCGTTTATACATACCTTGGAGATATACAATATAGCCAGCTAATGTTATTTTACTTGCATCCATATTCTCTTCTTTTTAATCTTTGCTCTCAAGAGCAAGTCCAATTAGAAATAATCCAGAACCTAGAACAATAGTGCCAAGTTCCCAACATACCGAAAATAGTGCATAAAATAAAGCAAAAAATACTAAAAAAGCACCAACTATTTCACATAAATAAGCCAATTTCTTTATATTCATATTCTCTTCTTTTTACCCTCTCCCTTTTACAGGAGAGGGTGGTTAGTTACTTCTCAGGCATTGCGTCACCATTCAACAAGCCCATATCTGTCAAACGAGCAGTTAAAGCGAGGTAGTACTTCTTCATACCTAACGACTGCTCATTCATCAATTTAAACTGATAGTCCCCAACTTTCTCACGGAAGCCATCTTTAGCTAAAGCTGCATTCAACTTTAGCCAACGGTCTTTCAACTCACTATGCTCATCGAGCATTCTTTTCTGATAATCTTCCATATTAATTATATTTTAGAATGAATATTACTATTTCTATCAATTTCTGCTGGGTCATAACACCCATCTATTCTACACTTTTGCCCTTGCACAGAATATTTACATCTAATATTCTCAAAAACAGGACAAGGTGGGTTCTTTCTTTGTTTACCCATATTACTTATATTTATATCCTTTGCAGGATGGTTAATAAATCACAACACAATCATCAAATACTGATATACTATCAACATTCATGGGGTTCCCATTCTCTTGTGTACCATGAGAATATGGGAAGTTGACTTCCATAGTCTTATCCTCTACCTTTGATAATTCGTTAATTAATTCTTCTACTGTCATATTCTATCTATTATGCCCGAAGGCGTTAATCACCATATTTATATAATTCTCCTTCACCACTTGAATCATACCCACAACAAGGACAAACCCATCCATCTATTATAACGGATTTTTTACACTTAGGGCATAAGCCTCTGACTTTATTAAAACTTTCTAAAGCATATTGGCAAGCTTTCAAATACTCTAATTCATCTTCGTCAGCTTGATTATCAATAAGTGCATTATATTCATCCTTATCTAAAACTACAACTTCTAATGCCATACTACACCTCCATTTCTGAGTTAAGTCCTAGACCGAAAAGAAGATGTTGTAAATCAGAAACATTTTCTACAGCTCTTAACCATACAATAGAATTATTTACTACTTTATAAGCAACATAATTAGTACTACTTTCACAAAGTCTTATATGATAAGAATCATTAAAATAACCATCTTTATTCTTTTTCCATCCATTCTTCTCCAGAATCTCAGGAGTAAGAGGAATTGGTTTTATAGCATCCTCTCTAATCCAACCACATTCTCCATCTCTATAATAGAATAATTTAGTACCTTTTAAATAAGAACTTGTAATTCTTATTATTTCTTTTTTGTGGTTATACACAATATCTCCTGGTATATACTTAGGATTAAAATTTATTACCATACTACTTTCCTTTTAAATGTTTGTACTTCTTTATGGCATCCTTCTTAGAAGCTGCCATAATCTTAACACCCTTGATGGTGAACTCATGCTATGCCTTTGGCTGGCACTTCTGCTTGTCAGACGGAATATTGCCTTTCGGAATAGCTAACGGTGTACCTCCAAAACACGCAGCGAAGTCACCTATTAGATAATCTAATTCAGTTTGCATTCCAATCATTGATAACAATCCATTCATACGCTTTACTCCTTAACTTCTTTGAATATTACATGTTTTCCGTCAGAACGTTCTTCAGGTTCACACAGAAATCCATCACCCCAACCATTATAGGTCGGGTTATAGCATGTATCATCATAGCCAAAGAAGCAATCATCACAGCCATTACAAACATCCTGCTCAATAACTTCAAGTGTTACTTTTTCTCCAACTTTAAGTTCTTCCATAATCAAAACGCTATTCTAAAATCCTTGCCTTTCAAAGTAGGTCTCTTTTGGAGGACGAACTTCTCTAAATCTTCAAAATCTATCGGGAAGAGCGCACAATATTTATACTTTAATGTGCAGATGAATCTTCCGTTGAGCATTATATCAAATACAAATGTTTTCATTGTTCACCTCCTTCCTTTGGAAGTAAATCACTAATATAGAGCCAGCTAATAATATCATAATTAGTTCCAATATATTTGAAATCGTAATCATACCATCCAAAATCGTGAAAAGATGATTGTTCTATTCTTTCTTCATCTTGAAACATCCCATGATTATGATGATAAACAACTCTTACCAAGCATGTTCTATTTTTATCAGGCTTTTCACTAGCAGGATGCCATAAATTCTTCAAGAACTCATTGATAGCCCACTTAGCACCTTCTTTGAAGCTATCTTTGCCCCTAAGACAAATCATTTCTTCCTCAACCTCGCCACTATTGTATCTAGCATACTCTGTCTCAATATGCTTATTAGCAGCTTCTTCTATTTTCTTATCGTCTATCATAATTATCTTCCTTTCTTACTATTTTTATCCAATACCTCTTTAATCTCGAAATATTGAGCCTTTATAAATTTTTCCATCTCTAACTTAGTTATTCTACCAATAACTGAAATAGACCCATCCCTTACAGATACTGAGAAATAATCAGTATTGATAAAACTAATGTTAACATCTATGCTTTCATCATTCATACCTAGTCCTCCATATCTTTATTCTTTGCCTAAAAGTTCTTCGTTGCCTATGTAAGGAATGCACTCCATGAAGGCAGCACCGCCAACCATTATATGAGCACCTTCTTTATTCTGATAGGCATACTGGAAGAGATTATAAACCTTCATATTGTAGCAAGCTGTGCTTTTGCAGAGGACATAATCTAATGGCTTGAACTCTGGCTGAGTCTTCTCAATTTCCAAGGTCTCCATGTTCAACTTGCCACCCAGTCTTTTCTCTATTTTGTGGATATATTCCTGAGCGTCTTCTTTGTTTGCTTTGTTGAACTCAGATGTTTGCATGTAGTTTTCATTCTCTTCAAAGTTATTTATGTTACCCTCATTTTCCAATAGATAATTCTTACCATGGAAAGTTTTGTAGGTATCATCTTCAAACCCTTCGAAGATAATATGTACACTTCCATCTTTGTGAACTAGGATGTCTCCTTTCTTCCAACCGAACTTAGACCAGTCTTGCATTTCCTTTGATGGGAATAGCAGTATTTCTGATTCTTTATAAGCTGTATATCTACCATTATATAGAAAATCATTTGTTGTGGAATGATGCAGTACATTTATATCATTTCTTGCACCTATATGTGAAAAATATACATCACCATACAAAGGCGAATATAACTTTGTATTTACTGGCTTATCCTTTAGAATTTCCGCTACATTAATCTTTGTCTCCATATCACTTCACTCTTTTAAATTGAACATTTTTTCCGTCTTTTCTGTCGATTGCGGCACAACAAATATCTTTGCAGATATTTTCATAAATATTGCTGCTTATCTCGTCAAAGAAGCAACCATTACATTCTTCTGTCTCGCTTTCAACCACCTTTAAGGTGATTTCTGAGCCAATAGGTAAATCTTCCATAATTAATTCCTCATTATGTGACACTTAACAACCTTGTTTACTGCAAGAGGTTGCGATTTGTTAAAATTCTCGATGATATTGCGTTCCATCTGCTCAGGGAAGATGGGTTTGGTGGGCTTTGGAATGTAGATGGTAACTTGTAGCTTGCTGCCATCACTAAAAGTCATTAAGCACCTTCTTGAAATCTGTTCTATTCCAAACATAATTTTATCCTCCTAATATTTGCATCCGTGAAGATACGGACGTGATTCGTTATACTTCATTTTTAACTTGATGTACTCCATCAGGTCGATATTGTGATTGTGGGCGATTGCGAATACCCTCATGAGTATATCCTGAAGGGTATCTGATACAAACCAACTGCAAGACTCATTATCAACAAACCTACTAAAGTGTCCGTTGAGTCGGTACAAATCTTTTGCGATACTGCCTTTATTGATTGTGTTTTGAACCTTATATTGAATTTTGGCAACTTCATATTTGTCAGCAAGGCTAGAATCGCTTTTTAGTTTAATCAGCATATTGCTTTTCATCCATCCCAAGAGAGATAAGATACGAATGGCAATATCAGCGAACTCGGATTCAACCGTTCCTTCAAGAGCGTTCTTGTAGGCGGTAGGAATATCTCTGCCCATCTGAATCTCGCTCTCATAGTCTTCGATACTTCCGTGACGATTTTTGCGGTCTGCCTGAACAGCTTCTGCCATTTCTGTGATGATGAGCATCAATGCGGTTTCTATTTCTGTGCTCTCATTATAAAAACCATGCTTGTAGGCATTCTCAAAAGCATCTCCTGCTAAGGATGCCAGTTCTTTCTGCGTTATAATTTTCATATTGTTCTTGATTTATTATTTTCTGATAGTGAATGCCATATCGTTGATGGTTCTGCACCAGTTTATCTTGCCTTCTGCGCATAACTCGTTGAGGGTTTGATAAGGATGCTGGAATCCTCTGTTGATGATTTCGGCTGTGAGGACGTGGGGCGGCACGATGTGGGCAGCTTCACGCTCTGCCTGAATCTCTGCGATGATGGCTAGGATTTTTTCTTTCTCTGTCTTCATTTGGCGAAGGTAAAAATGAGACGTGTGTGACTTCGGACTGGAACATTAATAGTTCCCACATTCCGTTCAAGTCTTGTTGATACCACAAGCCATCGTGCATTGTTCCGATGATTGGGTTGCCTTTGTACCATATTACCATGGTCTTGTGGGTAAACATGGCTTTATGCGCTTTGCTGATACGCTTGCCTATCTTGATATATCCAAAAATATCCATAAGCTAGAAGAGTGATAGCTGACCAGTCTTGTCGTGGTAGTGATTCCCTGAAGGGAATATCAGTTCCTCGAACATGGCGGTCAGGCAGTTGGTTACTATTGAATTTCCTGCTAGGGCATAGAGTTTGCTCTTGCTGATAATGAGTTGACCAGACTTCTCCTTGCTCAGGAGTTTGTCTATGTCAGCTTCGTGTACTCACATCAGTCGGAAACAATCTCTTGGAGTGTACTTTCTGATTTGGATGGAGTATTTCTTTCCGTTTGGTGCGGTGTGAATGATTTCTTTGTTCATGATTGTTACGAATGTCATGTTTGCAGTATCAATGGTTGTCTTGATGGTAGGGGAGATACCTTGCATTACAGATTGGTTGTAGATGTCGAGAACTTGCCCCCCATATCAGGCTTGACCTTCCCTGATAGGAGTAGGGATTTCATACGTTTTCCTCCAGTTATCATATCTCTTTTACAATTAAGAATAGTGGGATGCAGTTACCTCCGTGACCCATAGCAGAATTGAGAGTAGGGGAGATTCCCTTGGTGGAGTAGACTCTGGTCTGCTGCTCTATCCTGCCTTTGATTTGGAGGTTTGCTAGCTTTATAATTTTGTCGCACATTATAATTTCTTGATGATTAAAACTGCGTTGGCTGCTCTGCCATCGTTATGTATATAGTTGGCAAAACCAGCCTTATAATAACTTGTACGGATGGTTCTACTTAAACCATCTACGTCTGAGTTGATGAGGAGTTTTCTGCTTGTAACTTTTTGATTATCAGTACCCCCCCCTAGGGAAATGGTCAACACCAAGAAGATTGGCTATGCTGATTCCTGCGCTAAACGATGATGTGATGGTTGGTGAGCATCCATCAGCAGTTTTCGGTATTGCTATCTTCGGGGTAGAGTTTTTCGATTGATTCATTGATGTCTGCTTTGGTGAGATACTTTTCGAGAAGGGGCTGGGATAGGAAATATTCGGGAGATACGTTGTCTTCCAAGATGTCCTCAACCGTTGTCTCTAGTTTAATGGGAGAAGGGAAGTGATACTCTGGGTTCGGCTCGTCTTCTGTGCGTAGGATGGAGATAACGAAGATGCGCTCACGATTCTGAGGGATTCCGTAATCTTTTGCATTCAGTACCTTGTAGAAGGAGGTGTAACCAAAGGAGTCGAGGTCTTTGAGGTATTGGAAGAAGTACTTCCTCATCTTATCTGTGAGTAGACCTTTCACGTTCTCTAGCATAACGTATTTTGGTTTCTTGACTGCCAGCATTCTCTTCTCCTGAAAGATAAGGGATGAGCGTGTGCCGCTTCCTTCCTCTGCTCCTTGGCGAAGTCCTGCATTGGAGAAATCTTGGCAAGGTGAAGACCATGATATGAAGTCGAAGTCGGGAACCTCATTCCAGACTATCCTTGTCACGTCTCCGAAGTTAGGTATGTCTCTTCCGTGCAGTAGTCCGTAGGCTTGGATGGCTGATGGTTCTATCTCTGAGTAGCCCACAACCTTAAAGTCGAACTCAGGATGCTTATCTTTGAGGTACTTGAAGGCTAGGCTCTGACTGCCATAGCCAGCGAATGCCTCAAAGACTCTGAGAGGATGCTGCTTGTTGTACTTACTGATTGCTATCATTTTGGTAAACAGATTTGTGGTTTATGGATTCCATTGGATGCCCAAGCGTTCCATTGTTCCGTTATCACGATATATCTCCAACTGCTTTCGGCATAGGCTATGAGGATTCTTTTGCAGAAGCTCTATCATACCTATGATGCGTGTCTTGAAAACGTTGTCCTTATCCGCATTTGTTACGTTCTGTTCAGCCTTCGTCTTTGCGATGAGTTGACTGATTTCGGAAGGATTCTCGTTAACGGATGCTGGCGGTGGTGTTGCTCCGATGAGTTCGTCTTCCCATCCTCGCTGGTTGAGAAAGGTTTGGAAGTTCTTTCTGAACTGCTTGTCTGGCTTTGAGATTACATAGAGAGGTATGTACTCTATAGCTGCCTTGCGGTCTTTCTGGCTCATAGAGTTCCACTTCTTTTCCAGTTTAGCCTTGCAGCCTACCTTCTTTTCGTAGAGGTTCCATGCTCGCTCAAAGGTATATTCGTCTTTAACTTCCTTGGGTGGAGCGGTAATCTTGTAGCCATTCTCTTCTAGAAGCTGGATGGCTTGTTTGATTTCATCTGTCATAGTTCACCATTTAAATAATTGTCGATTGCTTGGATAAATTCATCTATAGAGCGGATGATGATGTACTTACCACCATGTCGTTCTACTTCATACTGGAATACTTTCTGTTCGGGTTCCTGCCTACCTTTCGGTGTCTTGTTTTCGATACAGAGGAAACCGTACTGAGAGGTGCGCTTCAGGAGCAGCATATCAGATACTCCTGCCTTCATACCTTCTTCTTTGAGCCATGCGGCTTGTCGGGAGGTTCGCTTGCCACCATTGGGAACGGCAAAGAAGACACCTTCAAGGTCAGGATATACCCCACGGATATACCTGACCTCTGCGGCTTGCAAGTTGTGCTCATCGTAGGATGCTCGCTTGCGTATCTTCTTGCCTTCCTGCTCTAGCTTTGCTTTGATTTCAGCGTAGCTTGCCATTACCAATCTGTTGAGAAAAGGTCGTTGAGAGATTCTTCACCCATCAAGCAGATGGCTTCATTGGTAAGGTCTTCGTTTTTGAAGTAAACACTTCCATCGTTTACCATCTGATTATATTTTGGATAGAAATTTCCTCCTTCCTTAACGATAGCCCATTTTTTTTCGTAGTGGCAAAAGTCTGGACACCAGCCATCGTTAAGATACTTGGCGATGTTCTGCAACTTGATGAAAGCAGCTACATGTTTTGCCTGAGCCATGCTAGTGCAGTTGTTAAGGTCGTTATAGTTATATTCATCTGAATATAGATAGTTGCTTTTCTTATCACCAAGCCAGTATGTTTTCTTGTCCAAGAACAACTCCTTGCAAATATCATCATAAGTGATAGGCTTGCCTTCCCCTGCATCAGTAGAATTCTCGTCTCCTTCAATCTTCTGACGAACCATCAACTTACCTTCCTCATCGAAGAAGAACTGGAGGTTATCAGGGATAGGGTACTCTACTGCCGAACCATCAGCAGGAATGCGCAACTTAGATAAGGTTGCCTTTCCGTTATTGATGTTGGTAACGTCCTGATTGCTGATGCCTTCTGCATGAATATCAGGAGTCTCTTCCTCGGCAATCTCTGCCATCTTCTTGGCAATCATGTCTACACCTTTGCCAACGATTGCTCCGAAAAGCATCTGTGCAAATGGTGGTAACTCTGGGGTGCTGTTGAGCTGACGATTACGTCTGTTGTTGCGCTTGTTGTTTCTACGTTTCATATCAACTATAATTTTGTAAAATGTTATTAAACTCGTCTTCTGTAACACCATCTGCATAGAGTATCGTGAGGATGGTGTCTAAGACTCTACTATATACTTCATTGAAGGCTGGCTCATCCATCTTGGCGAAGGAGATAGACTTGGCTCGCTCCAAGAACTTCTGTCCGTTGAGGTCGTAAAGCGGTTCGCTGAATCCTGATGTTATCAGAAGTTGCTCACGGAATGTGTCTATCGAGCGTAGGTTTATGCGCTGCTGCTCGGTAAGACAATCCCATGCTGCTCTGATAAGGGCGAAGAACTTGCGATGGAACTTCACGTTTCTTGGACGGACGATGTTCGCCTTTACGATGGAATCAACCTTTATCTTTTTCATTTCCTCGTAATCATCATCCGTGTAGGGGCGAAGACCAGTGGAGGTTCTTACTAGATGAATTTCCATACCTTATATATTATTGGTTTGGGGCAGGGAAGGGAAGACCCTGCTGCTGACCACCTGCATATTGAGCGTTCTGCTGAATAGGTTGACCGCTTGCATTAACCTGAGGGGGAAAAGTCTGCATCTGCTGCTGAATAGGTGCTGGCTGAGGTGGATAGTTGGTTGCTTGCTGCTGAGGAACCTGACCTATCTGACTCTGTACCATCTGTCCCTGCTGCTGCCCATTTGGTCTTTCCACCTTCCAGCAGTCTAACTGATTGAACCATCGTCCGTCTCTAGACTGATGTGCCTTCAATCCGATGTTGGCGGTGATGATTTCGCCTACCTGAATGCCGAACTGCTGAATCTTGTCAGAACCGTAAACTTGGATAACGGCTCTTGAAGGGTACTGCTGGTTCAACTCTTCAATGACATACTCTTGGGAACTCCATTGGGTTCCGTTTTGGGAAGTTCCCATTTGAACTTGCCCTGCTGCAATAATTTTACCAGTAAACTTTACGTTCATATCTATACTTAATTAAGTTTGATTCTTATTGATGGCTTGGTGGTCGTTTCCTTTAGATAGTGCTCGTAGTGGTCAGGCTCCGTGTCCTTGAACAGCTTCGTGTCGAAGGTCTTCTTGGTGGTAGCTGCCACATAAGAGTAAGAACCGATGTTGGTCTTGATGGATTTCTGCTTGTTGGCTTCCATCATCTTCATCATCTGCTCCTTCAAATCATCCTGCTTGATTTTCAGGGCATCCATACGAGCGGTTATCAATCTGTACTCCTGCTCTAGTGCTGAGAACTGCTCAGGAACTTCCACCTTATACTGATAGTCTGTATCATCAGCGAGATAAGCGTTGATTAAATCGTCAATCTGATAATCTGCTACCCTAGGTAGTGGCTGGAACTTGCTCTGTCCGTTCTTGAACCACATACAAACAATCTCCTTCACCTTCAAGTCAGGATTCTGCTCCTCGAACCATTTGGCATAGATTGATAGCTGGAGCGATACGTTGTCGTAGTGAAGGGTGGCGGTGGTCTTGTAGTCTACCAGATAGATGTTGCCTTCGCTGTCGGCAAAGATTCCATCAATGGCAGATGCGAAGTTCTCACCATCTGTAACAAGATACTCGGATGCGACATAGTGTAAACCGAATGAGACTAGCATGCTATGGAAGGCTTGAAGCTCTTCTGTAGGGTTCGGGTACTTCTTGATGTCTGCATCGAAGATAGAGCAGAAGGTTTCAAACGTATTGTGGATAAGACCTCCTCGTTCTGCTGCCTTCATCAATACCGATTCAGGAATGTTCTTGTAGGTGTCGGGGAAGGCTTTCTTGATGAGCGTTCCTGTCACTCCTTTCAGTTCCTTCTCGCCGAGGAAGTACTGATGAGACTCCTCAATGAATGTAATCTTTGGCACATTCAGAGTGATTTTCTTTGTTGCTGCTGTCATATTATTGTATACCTAATTGTTTCTTCTTGGCTGATACTGCTTGCATGAACTGAGCGTTAGAGCAGAGCGGCTGGTAATGCTGAATTACCCACAACAGATTGCCCTTACTAACGCATCTGCTCAGGTAAGCCAATCCTTCGTTCAGGTCGCTCGGGTGGTACTGAGGGGATGCTGACTGCTGGGCGGTTGGCTGCTGAGTCTGTGTCTGTTGCTGCGCTTCCTGATGCTGCCCATCGTTGGTGGTATCAGAATCAGCATTATCATCAATAGCAAAGAGACCGTTGAGAGCATACTTTCGGGCGTAAGATGAGGATGCTCCAGTAATCTGACTGCCATCCATACCTTTCTTGCTTTCCTCTTCTCTAGCCCAACCAGTTGTTGTTTCACACTCGCCATTCTCGTTCTTGATTGTAGCAGTTGCCTTCACGTAGATGCGGTTGCCTATCAAGACTACATCATCGGTGATGATGAGCGTACATTTCTGCTTGGCGAGTAAAGGCTTAACAGCTTCCAAGATGTCCTCAGCCTTGCGATACTTGTAGCCACCGAATTTATTGAACTGACTCTTCGGGGCTTTGAGTTCCGATTGAATTGCCATAAGTTCTTTCATACCTTATATGTATTTAAGTTGTTATTGATACTTCCATTCATAGTGGCTGCATCTGTAGCCACCATCTGGGTTCTTATTCGGATTGTCACACATGGTCAAGAAGATACAATCGTGACAACTGTTTGCTTTATATCTCATATTGTATGGTTTGAAATGTTCAAATAAAAAACCCCACGGTTCTCACGAATGGTGGGGAGAATGAATTTTATTTTAGTTTAACCTGAGCGGTCGCTACCGCATCGCAAATGTAATCTGTATGGTAAATTTTAATATGTCAATATTTGCAATTTCCTTTAGAAAAGGAGGGGCAGTAAAATGAATATGATAAAAACAGCCACCTCCGTGGAGCGACATCTATACAATCTTGCCGGATGCTGAATCGCTCCTTGGTTCCCTTCTGCATTTATGGAGGCTTAGGACTCCCAGCACTAGTAATCGCACATATTGTAATATATCTGATTTCTATAAAATAACCAATTATAACTATTGAACCGAATAGAAAAAAGAAAGCGTGCTGGCTGCATTAGAACCGATTTGTAGTTGTGCGCTCCTACCTTTAGATGCTACCTTATTATATAAGGGTCACGGCATCAGGTCTGCTTCTTCACAAGTGAACTCCAAGTTTTTCCAAATTCCACCTATCAGGTGTATGTACTCGCTTGCCACTTCCACGTCTAAGCACCATCTGTGGTTAATGATGCTCCTTTTGGGTACGTGTACCTCTCTAGGAAGGTTTATCCTATCCGATATAAAGCCTTGGAATCGGGCTATATGGGGCGCAAGGTGGGACTCGAACCCACGACCTCGAAGGCTCATAAACCTTCATACTCTACCAATTGAGTTACTTGCGCTGGGTAAAAACTTAAAACATGTAAAATTATAACGACTAAAGTTATAGTGGAGACTGGGAGTAGCAAACTCCAAAAAACCTCTGCTGTTTTCAATGACTGAAAGATTATAAGACTTAACACATTAATAACTTAATACTTAACTATTCTTGTGAGGTTCAATCTCCATATATCTTACTTGCCTACCTCATTGAAGTAGGAGTGAATTTCCTTAACGGCAACAGCGATAGTGATTACGCTAGCTACCAACATTACATCTGCTATCATAAGTTTATCTGTTTAATGGGTAAAACAATAGGCTGCTGCCTCTGATTTCAACTCTGCCATGCTCTTTCTGCGGTTCTGAGTCATCCACTCTTCCAACTCGCTCTTCTTGAAGTAGAGTCGGTTGACGTTTGGTTTATAGCAAGGAATGATGCGGTTCCTGACGTTCTCTCTCACTCCTCTAACCGTCATGCCAAGAATGATTGCAGCTTCATTAATGTTGAGCACATTCTTTGCAGCTATGAGCGAATACTGCTCTATGCGGTCTAGCTGCTCCTTAATCTCTTTGTCTATCATATCAGTTGAATTTGATGGTTTGTTGACTGGCACTAGCTGCCTTGGCTGGCTCTGTTCTACCAGTGCCCTTATCGCTGGGAGTGTTCTCCTGCTCTATCAAGGGGAGAATGCCCTTCGCTTTGAGTGATTCATATAGGAAGATTCTTCCTTTCGTTGTCCACTCGGTGTTGTACTTCACATCGTGCCGACCATCACTCCTTACGATTTCTACTGCTCTGCTGTGAACATATCCACCTTCTAGGAATTGTGCAAATAATATCCATTTACCTCTTACCTTGTGTTGGATTCTCATAGACTCCAACTCCTTGTTGAGTCTCATGGCAGTCATGCCGTAGTCCTGAGCAATCTGAGTAACGGTCATGGTGGCATTACTCTGCAAGATTTTGTCGTAGTAGCTAACCTTAGGCAGCATTTCGGTAATCTTGTTGCCAAGTTCCATGTTCGCCTTGCTGATAGTGAGGATTTGTTCCTGCTGCTTCTTATTTTCCAAAGCTAGCTGCTGTTTCTCTTCCTCAGCCTTGACCAGAGATTTGAGAGCTTCGAGATAGTTCTGAGGAACGGATGGATTGGATTGTTCAATCTGTCTCTTCATAGCGTTGAAGGCTTCGATGTATTTCAGTTTGAACTCCATCGCCTTCTTGCCATTGAATCCCATCGCCAGCAGAGTGAAACCATCTTGATTCATAATGAACATAGGATAACTCTGTTTGTTCTGCTCGTTGATGTAGGTCGTTTCTTCAAACATCGGGGTCTCGTCGTTTTTAACGATACCCACTTGAAGTATCTTCCTTATCGCTTTGAGAACATTATCATGAGGTTTCTCAAAGACCTCGGCAACCAGTTTACTATTTGTTAGGGGTTGGTTACCTTCACCTCTATAAACGATTTCATTCATATTGCCTCCTTTTTTATTATTAAAGGAACACTACCTTGTCTGCCTTAACACCTCCGAACTCATTCAGGGCATCATTCCTGATGTCTTCGGCTTGCTTGCTCTGACTTCTAAAACCTAGAGCGTTGTAGATGGTTTCCCTTCGGCATCCATATCGCTCAGCAAGTTTTTTACGTCCTTCGGGCGAAACTTTGATAATTTTTATCTTTTTTGCTTGCATATCTTAATTTTTTATTGTACTTTTGCTTCTAATAATTAAGCAACTTGTTGTTTACGAGTGCAAAGGTAGTCATTTCTTGCTAATTCGCCAAATTTTTAGCAAGAAATTATTAACCGATTATGAATAATTAAGTATGATTTATAAATGTAAAATGTATGGAAGTAACTATTTATCAGCGAATTATGCTAATTTTAGAGGACAAGCAAGTATCGGTTAATGCTCTATCAAAGTTAGTCGATATGTCTCAAACTACCCTTAATACTCAGTTGAATGGTGAGCGTACTTTGTCTGCAAACGTTGTTGCCAAGGTTCTTGTAGCTTATCCTGACGTGTCTGCTGAGTGGTTGATGCGTGGGGTAGGTACTATGTATAGCAACCAAGATGCAGATGATTCATCTTATATGGTTGCTGAGACTCCTCATCATGAAGAACCTAAGATAGAAGAGTCTCATCAGGATGATTCCGTCTGGAAGGCGAAGTACGAAGAGTTAGAGAAACGCTATGACCAGCTATTGTCTATCTTGGGCGGTGGCATGAGACAAGCAAATGTTGGATAATTAAAATGTGGTAGGTATGAAGTATTGTGCATATCTTATTGTTCTTTTTACTCTTTGTTCTTGTGGAGACAAATATTTGAGAAAAAGAGTCAATACTTTAGAAAAGGAAGTTGATACCCTTAGAAATGAGATAGCCATATACAAGGGAATGGAGAGGGACGTTAGGTCTAGAGATTTAGACGATTTAGTGTTTTATATCTCTTCAAATCCTAAATATTACCATTATTATTCTGATTGTGCAGGGCTTACGGTTGGAAGTGGTAAGGTTGAATCTATAAGATTAGAAGAAGCTATAGATAAAGGTAAGGTTTCTTGTTCTATTTGTGACGAAAATAAGCAAATCTATTATGGTCGCAAAGATGAATCAGAGTCAGTATATATATGTACAGGAGAAACTTCTACCAAGTATCATAGCGACCCTGATTGCCGTGGTCTCTCTCGCTGCTCAGGAGAAATAGAAGAGGTAAGCGAGGAGGAAGCTGAGGATATGGGCAGAACACCTTGCAAGATATGTTATTAATTAAATTGTGAGATATGAAAAAGATTTTATGTTTTATGATGTTTATCTTGCTGCTTGTATCATGTAGCAAGGATTCTGGTGAGGAAGTTGGGCTGACTTCAAACTATATAGAGGTTGCTGGAGTCAGACATCAGATTGATAAATTCACGATTGAGAACGAAACCTATTTTCGTATAGGCTCCAAGAAGGATGGGACTTATATTTCTTTCGGTTATACTTGGTACAAAGTACCGATTGGCGAAAAGGTATATTTCGTTGAGACAGACGAGTATTTGGATTATTTTGAGTTGGTGGATAGTTACAGAAAATGCGACTTAACAGATGGTTCTTCTGATAGTTTTTACTTAATAAAGAAGAATGGTGATAAGTATATCGTTAATATATATATAGGTTCGTCTAGATATAAGACGATTGTACATTATGAAGGAAAAATGATATAAAGAAAAGGCATCGGGAATAAATCTCGGTGCCTTTTCTGTTACTTATCGAAGAACTTATCAATCAGCCCCATCGCCTCATCCTTCTTCTTATCCACAATCTTAGCATATATCTCAGTAGTGGATATTCGGGAGTGACCGAGTAGCTTGCTGGTGGTGTATATGTCGGCTCCAAGCGTGAGCATCATGGTGGCGAAGGTGTGCCGAGCGGTATGGAAGGATATATTCTTCTTGATTCCTGCTGCCTTCGCCCATACCTTAATATGATAGTTGATGTTTGGCTGCTGGCATAGTTCATAGAATACCAGTTCGTCATCCGTCTTTTCAGGCAACCATTTCATCGCCTCGTTGGATAGCTGATAGCTTACTACTCGCTGAGTCTTCTCCATCGTTTTGGTCAGGCGGTAGGATGATGTTCCGTCAGTATTCTTCACCTCTTCAATATCGCTCCATTTCAGCTTCCTGATGTCCGAGATACGTAGACCCGAAAAACATGAGAACATAAATGCTTGTTTGGTATGCTTGCTGTAGCATTCTGTTGCAGCCAGTTTCTTCACCTCCTCAATATCTAGGTATACTCGCTCGCTCTCAGGAGACCCGAACTTATAGCTTGGGTCTATGAGCGATAGGGGATTCATCTGAATGATGCCATCACGGACAGCCTGATTCAGAACCGTACCAAAGCAAGTAAGGTACACCTTCTTGGTTATTTCGCTGAACGGCTGCCCACCTCTCTTGGTGGCAGTCCTCAGATACTCTATCCACTTCATGCAAAACTTCTTGTCTATGTCGACCATCTTGGTAGACTCGCCACAAAACTTCATGATATGCTTCTTCACATTCTCAATGGTCTTGCTGGATTCGTCCGACCTACTTGCCTTCTGCTTGGCAACCTTCACGATGTCTAGCCATTCTACCAAGCGCATGTTCTTGTTACTGCTGAATACTCCTGCCTTTCGGTTCTTCAAGTCGAGAACCCTCTGAGCCTTGATGATATTCGCACTAGCCATCGTCTCAGCATTCTTCGCCCTCGCCTTCGCTCTTTCTCTGCCAACCTCTGGGATGAGGTATAGCTTTAGAAATTCATAACTCCTCTTTCCGTCCATATAGATGTCCAGATAGATACTCTTGTTTCCGTTGGCAAGTTCCTTGAATCTGATAGTGACTGGCTCCTTTTCGATTGTTTTCTTCCTTCCCATAAGCCTACATTTATTAATCTGCTGCAAAGATAAGCAATTTTTTGTTACTCGCAAATTTTCGGTAACAAAATAGTAACAAAACTACAACATATCTATTGTATACCTACCTGTCATGTATTATACGGATAATTATTTTTTCGTATAAATAAAATGTTGATAACCAAGCAGGTAGGTGTATAATAGATATACAAAAGGAGTACTTTCACAAGCACTCCTTCTCATATTATACAAAAACATTATGAAT